>Ga0256405_10007117_pt1 | contig 17177 bp, 10 predicted proteins | sample RumenRJG_02DNA_FD_189096 | JGI IMG/M metagenome (GOLD analysis project Ga0256405, IMG submission 189096) | Bovine rumen microbial communities from Lethbridge, Alberta, Canada - RJG_02 | ecosystem: Host-associated > Mammals > Digestive system > Stomach > Rumen | place: Canada: Alberta...
AAGTTTTGAGTTATTGATAACTTGGATTCTGAATCAAGCCAGGGTTAACGCTCAGAGCCGACTGTGGCAATGGATACCACTCGTACTTGCGGTTACGCTTGACAGGAAGATCGAGTCCGTCCTCTGTGGCACGTCCCCAGAACCACCACTGTCCCTGAGTGAACTTGTCGAAACGACGAAGGTCGGTACGGCGACGGTTGCCCTCGCCAAGATATTCCTTACCCCATTCAGAAAGCACCCAATCCATGTCGAAAGCATCGAAGCCTGGTCCGGGAATGCTCAATGCAGCCGTGCGGTCAGTAGTCTTGAAGTAGCGCTTGCGCACCTCATCCACATATTTCTTAGCCTCAGCGCTGTTTCCTTTACGCATCTCGCACTCAGCCACATTCAGATAAGCTTCTGCCAGACGGAAGCGTACATCGTCGATACTCTTGAATCCACCTTGCTCATCGTTTGGATAGAGTGGATACTTTACCAGACGGACACCTGAGTTGGTCTCGCCCCAGCGAGGACTCATCACCGTCTCGAGGTTACGGCCCTGGTTGAGGAATGTACCTACCTGGTCTACGTATTTCAGACTCTGGCCGTCGCGGTCGGCATCAGCCGTGATGACATCGCCAGGCTGGAATTCTTTGTCACCATCCTTGAAGTAGTAGTTGGCCACAGCCAGTCCCTTGATAAACATACCGGGTCCGTGAGTCTTGGTGGCATTGTCATAGACATAGTTCTGCTTGCGGATATCACGGTCGTCAAAGCGCTCGTAGGGAGCACCCAGCTTGTCATTATAAGGTGAACCCAGGAAGCAGTTAGGATTGTCGGTACCACCCAGGGGATCTACGTTGCCCGCATTGTCGAAAGAGGGAACGAGGCATACGCAGTTCCAAGCACCGATACCGTCGTAGGTCTGTCCGAAGAGGGCAGGATAAGCGTAGTGCATGCCTACCATCGTGCGGACATTGGCAATCTCGTTGGTAGCGCCCTGTCCGTCCTCCATAGCCAGTGCGAAGATGACCTCAGGACTCTTCACGTTGTCCATGCTGTAAAGGTTACGGTAGTTGTCGTCCATGGCGTAGTTGCCATATTTGCCGGCGATAAGCTCCTTGGACAATGCCTCACACTCGTCATACTGGTTCTGACCGATAAACAACTCGGCATTGAGCAGCAGACGGGCCTTCAACATACGGTTCATGCCCTGGTTGGCACGATTTACCATCGAATGGTTGGCATCGTCAATAGCCAGTGAGCCTACGGTTTCGTCGAGTTCGGTAGCGATGAAATCATAAATCTTCTTACAAGAGGTGTCCCAGTCGGGATCAGCCGTTCCAGGAACATCACTGCCTGCAGAGGTGTTCAGGGGCAGCGCACCACCCCACAGCTCGAAGATGCTGTAGTAGTTCCAGGCACGCAGCGTGCGAACCTCAGCAACATACTGCGCCATCTTCTCTGGGGTCATGCCCACGGAAGCTGCATCCAAGGTAGCCAGGTCGTTCAGCAAGAGGTTTGCCAATCCGATACCCGTCCACGCATTGCTCCATGCATCCTTGATAATCTTAGACTCTGAAGTCCAGTTCTGCCAGGAGAGCACTGTCTTCTCAGCCTCGTCCCATCCCCAGAGACCGCCATTCCAGACACGCCATGTCAGCTGGTCGGCAGGATATTCAGAAAGGTGGAAGAAGTACTGACCGCCCAGCGTGGTGGATGTCTGTCCGTAGATGGCTGCTACGGCTCCTACTACGCTGGCTTCGTTCTGGTAATAGACATTGGCATCGATACGGTCGTTCACCTTCTCGTCCAAGTCGGTGCAAGCCGTCATTCCCAATCCTATTGCCATTGCTATGATGCTATATTTAATTGCTTTCATAACTTTCTAATCTTTTTTGTTTTATCTTTTATCTACAATTAATGGAAGCGCACTGTTGCGCCCAGCGTAAGCTGTGTAGCCTGAGGATAGGCGCTGTTAGAGTCCACACCAGGCTCGATACCTGTTGAGGTGACAATAGAGGGGTCATTGCCCTTGTAAGCTGTAATGGTAAAGAGGTTCTTGGCAGTCAGGTAGACACGCAGACTCTCAATAATCTCACGCTTCTTGGGAATGAAGCTGTAGCCCAGGGTCACATTGTCCATCTTGAAGTAGTTACCATTCTCCAGGAAATAGCTGGTAATGATACCACCGCTAGACTTTACGTCAGCATCGTCGGTATAGGCGGTACGCAGCACGTTGTCTGTACCTGCTCCCTGCAGTCCCATACCATATTTGCGCATATTGAAGATCTTGAAGCCAAAGGCACCACGCATCAGCATGCTCAGATCCCAGTTCTTATACTTGAAGGAGTTTGTCCACGACAGGAAATGCTTGGGTGCACCATTGCCGATGTTACGCTTCCAAGTGGGGTCTGCCTGAGCAGCAGGACGGGCATTGCCGTCGTTGTCATAGACCAACAGCAGACCGTTCTCATCGACACCGGCATGCTCGTAGCCAAAGAACTGACCAATCTTGCCACCTTCCTCTACACGGAAGAAGTATTCAGAGGTTCCCAGACCGGGTTTCTGGTAGAGTTCGAGATAAGCGGCCTTATAGACATCGCTTGACAGCTTGGTGAGCTTCGTGTCGCCCATGCTCCAGTTGGCACCAGTGGTCCACTTGAAGTCCTTCTTAGCAATCACGTCGTAGTCGAGAGAAACCTCAACACCGGCGTTCTTGGTCGTACCTACATTCACCAGGATGGTGTTGTAGATGAAGGGAGGCTGTGGTGCCGTATAGTTGTAAAGCAGGTCCTTGGAGCGGCGGTCGTAGAATTCTACGCTACCACGCAGACGGTTGTTCAAGGTTACAAAGTCCAGACCGATGTTGAAAGCAGTTGATTTCTCCCAAGCCAAATCAGGGTTGGCGTTCAGGGAAGGAGCATATCCCTTCACCCACTGGTTATTGATATAGTAAGAGTCTCTTGCACTGTAGGTAGCCAGCGAACGATAAGCATCAAAGTCAGAACGACCAGTTACACCATAAGAAACACGGGGCTTCAAGCTCTGGAACATCTTGAAGGTGTCCTTCAGTCCTGGCGTATTGGTAACTTCCCAAGCCAGAGAGATAGAAGGGAACGAACCCCATTTCTTATTGGCACCGAACTTAGTGCTACCCTCACGACGCATTGAAGCAGAAGCGAAGATGATGTCGTTGTAGTTGTAGTTCAGACGTCCGAAGAAGCCAATCAGCGTTGATTCAGAAGAACCACCCCATATGTTGGCCTTGCCATCCTGCAGAGCAGTACCTGTACCGATACCATACCATGACATAGAGTCATAGACGAATTCTTTGTTCTCGCTTCCATTCTGTTCCCACTTTGAGCGCTCCCAAGAATAGCCGAGCACGGCCTTTAACTGGTGCTTGTTAAGGGTCAGTGTGTAGTTGATGAGCCATTCCAGACGGTTGGTCCACCACTTCTGGTAATTCACGTTGGCGCGTCCCTTGTAGCCATTCCAATACGACTCACTAGAGGTCGTCGGTGTGTAGAAGTTCGACTTGAGGTCATTGTATTGCAGGGCATAGCTCAGCGAGGTGTTCAGCGTGTGCTGCTCCATCTGCAGAATGTTCAGCTTCACATCGGCATTGCCCAAAATGTAGTTACGGTCGCCTTCGTTCACGTTGTTCTTCAGGTCGTTCACAGGGTTGTGGATACCTGAGGGAGAACTGGGCTGATAGTAGCCACCGCTGGCACTCATCACAGGGATGGTGGGGTTCATGGTCAGAGCGGTATCGAACAGACCGTCATTGCCCCAGTCCTCATGCACCTTACGGGCAGACAGAGAGGCATTGAACTGTACGTAGTTCTTCAGCACGCGCTGCTCCATCACAAAGCGGCCACCATATTCCTCACGGCCACTGACGATGTCCAGACCGTTACCTTTCTTATAGTTCAGCGAAGCGCCGAAATAGCCGTTCTTCGTCGAGCTGTCAATAGAGATGTACTGGTTCAGGCTATAGCTGGTGCTACGAGTAATCTCACCCCACCAGTCGGTATCGCCACCATAGTCTTGTCCACGACGTGAGCGACGGAACTCGTCGGTGCTCAGGATGTCGGGTTTTGCCTTGGCAAAGTTCAGGGCAATGTAGCTGTCGTAAGTCACGTTGGTAACACCGGCAGTACCAGAACCTTTCTTGGTGGTTACGAGAATCACACCATTGGCACCACGGGTACCATAGATGGCTGCAGAACCGGCATCCTTCAAGACAGTGATAGACTCTACGTCCTGCGTGGCAATGTTGCGAAGGTCACCACCGGCAATACCGTCGATGACAACCAGCGGTCCGTTCGAAGCAGTCAATGAGCCGGCACCACGAACCTGGATAGCAGACATCGCATTGGGGTTAGCCTCAGCGGAGGTGGCAACGTTCAGACCGGTTACTTTACCGGCTACCAGTGCCATCGGGTCGCTGGCAGCACCTTGGTTGAACTGATCCTTGTTGATCTGCACCACGGAACTTGAGATTTCCTTCTTGGCGAGAGAGCCGTAACCTACGACCACCACTTCGTTCAACTGGGCGATATCCTCGGTCATGATGACCTCCATGCCGTCCTTGGCAGGAAGTTCCTGAGGATTAAAGCCAATGTAAGTGAACACCAGCGTGGCACCAGGCTTACACTGTAAACTGAAGTTACCGTCGAAGTCGGTAACAGTACCATTGGATGTTCCTTTGATCATGACGGAGGCGCCTATAACACCCTCGCCAGTATCATCCTTTACACGACCGTTGATAGTGGTCTGTGCTGAAACGTCCAAGGCCAAAAACATGGCTGCCAGGAAAAACATGACAGCCCTAAGGCTTTTTGTGCTTGTTTTTTTCATTGTAATTTGGTTTTAGTTATAAAAAAAATATATTTGAAATTGTGTTGTGATTACAGTTTCTCGATACGGACAGCCGCTCCACCGCTGCGTGCCAGTTGCAACTGCAGACAATCCTTGCTGGTTACCTCTACCTGGCGGATGGTCATGCTGTACGGATTGTTCTCATAGTCGGCCTCGGGACCGTCTTCATAAATAATGGCACGATACTGGGCACCTTCGTCCAGGAAGTCGAGGGCAACGCTCAGTTTTCTGGCATCCTCGTTGGTGATGCTGCCTATGAACCATCGGTCGCCACCACGTTCTTTGCGGACAATGGTGATGTATTTGCCAATCTCACCATTGGGGACCAACGTCTTGCTCCAAGTGGTAGGACAGCTCTCTATAAAGGTGAGGGCTGGTTGTCCCTCATAGTTCTCAATGGCATCGGCAGCCATCTGCAAAGGACTATAGATAACCACAAACTCACCCAACTGTTTCGCCAAAGTAGAATGAGGATGGGTTCCTTTGACAATCTCGGAGAAATTGAAGATGGCTGGGGTGAAGTCGGTAGGACCGGCCAAGCCACGGGTGAAGGGTAGGGTTGCCGTGTGGGAAGGGGGATTGCCACCTCTACGGTCCCAGGCATTGTATTCCTGACCACGAACGCCCTCTTGCGTCATCAGGTTAGGCCATGTGCGCTGAATGCCCGTAGGCATGGCTGGCTCATGGTTGTCAATCATGATATGGTGCTTGGCAGCACACTCGATGACACGGCGATAGTGGCGAATACCATATTGCGACTTAGCCAGTTCCTTGCCATCAAACAGATGACCCACATAGCCGGTCTTCACGACACGGATGCCCATCTTACTGAACCAGGCAAAGGCTTCATCCATCTCTTTCTCCAACAGGGTAGCTCGTCCCCAGGTCTCGGTGTGGCCAATGAAGCGTACTCCTTTGGACAAACCATAACGGGTAACCTCTTCCATGTCAAAGTCGGGATAACTCTTTAGATAGGTTACCTGCTCACCTTCACCCCATCCGGGGTTCCATCCCTCAGCCAATACGCCACTGAAACCATGACGGGCGGCAAAATCCATATAGCGTTTCACGTTCTCGGTGGTGGCGCCATGCGTAGGTCCTAGCTCCCATGTGTTCTGCTTCTTATGGATGCTCCACCAGATACCGATATAGCGACCTGGCTCTATCCATGAGGTGTCTTCAATACGGGAGGGCTCGTTCAGGTTCAACATCAGGCGTGAGGTGATGAGACCACCTGCTGTCGGACTGATAATCATGGTGCGCCAAGGTGTCTTCAGTTCACCTTGGACATAGACCTTTACCCCACTTTGCCAAGGAGTGAGGGCTGTAAACAACTTGACTGCGCCATTCTCACCTTGACGGGGCGTAAGATTCAGACTGGCATAGTCTTCCAAAGCAGCCTCATGAATAGCGAGATACAGATCTTTCTCGTATTCAATGGTAAGCGGAGTGCACACCGTATCTTTCTTGCTCAGCAAATCGGGGGTATAGATACCCTCGAAGTATTCTGTATGATTAGAGGGAATAGACCAAGCCTTGGCATCATGTGCCAGATTCATCTCGGTAAGCTCGTCCATCACACAAAATTCTTTTTCCTTATTTATATGTGGAAGAATATAGCGGAAACCAAATCCGTCGTTAAACACGCGGAACATGACCCTCATAGGGCGTTGGTTGCCCGTTTTCTCCTGGAAGTCAATAGTTAGCTCGTTGTAATTGTTGCGGACTGCTTCGTCCTCACCCCACACTTGGTTCCATGTCTCATCCACTGATGAACGACTAACATGGGTTTGCTTGACATGAGCACCAAGCTCGCCCTTGTCTAACAGGAAACCAAGATGTGAAGGAGTAACAAGCGTTTCTCCATGGTACACGACAGAATAATAAGGACGTTGATTATTGACACCTACAGTTACCATCACGGAACCGTCGGGTGATGTCACCACAACATTCTTTGCATTGCAAGTACTAGCTGCAATGCTGCCAAAATAAAGAATTACTACTAACTTAACTATTAAACGATACATAAATTCGATTGTTTTGGATTTCGGTTGCAAAATTAAAGGACGAAAATATCTCTTCCAAACACAACAAAGGAAAATCAAAGTGTCTAAAAATGTAAACCATTGAAAAATAGATTGTTACAAAACTGGCTTTTTAAATAAATCTAAATGAAATCAATTGCTATTTTGCCTTTTTTGCCTATTTTCATTTGGCGTTTACAGAAAGATGTCGTATCTTTGTACTCGAAATAACTAAACGCTAGGCTTATGAAAAGGATATGGTTTATAGCCCTTCTGTTAACCCTGACTATCATGTCAATGGCTCAAGACAAAGAGCTGCTTTATGAGACACTTGACAGTCTGATAGCCCACTATGACGAACAGACAGCAGAAAAGGAACGTCGCATCAAGAGCATCAAAGATGGAGTAAGCGGTATCTCGCTGACTCCAGAACAGCGTTTTGAACTGAATATGCGCCTTTATGATGAGTACATTGCTTACAAGTATGATTCTGCATATTACTACATCCAACAGAACGTAGAACAACTGCGTGGCACGGACAATCATGACCGATTTGCTGCCAGTGCAGTCCGTATGGCACATATCCTGTCGGTAACAGGTCTTTTCAATATGGCGCGGGAACTGATGGACGAGATCAATCCTGAAGTGTTAGACGTTCAGCAACGTGTGGACTATTATACCCAGCAGAGCGAACTGAACCTCTATCGGTCGGAGATGGCACAATACACACCTTTCTTTTCTGAATATATCAGTAAAGCACAGTATTATCGTCAGCTGATAATACAGATAGCACCGAAGGATTCCTACGACTACATCTTCAACCAGGCCACCTACATCTGTGAAACGGGTGATGAAGACAAAGCCATCCGGATGCTGGAAGACTATCTGCCTCAGTTAAAGAGAGGTACGCGTACCTATGGTATTATTACCAGCACACTGGCTTATTTCTACCAACGCAAGGAGAACCAAGCACAACAAGAGCATTACTTGCTATTGAGTGCCATCAGCGATGAGATAGGTGCCATTCGCGAGAATAATTCCTTGCGCTCGCTTTCTGAAGTGTTGATGGCGAGAGGCGAGAGCGACAATGCCTATCGTTACTTGTTCCAATCGTTCCGTGAAGCGCAGTTCTATGGCAGTCGTCTGCGACTGATGCAGATGGGACGCATCGCTCCCCAAGTCATGCAGCTCTATGATGAGGAGCGCTCACAAACCCAGCGTCTTACCAATGCCATCCTCATCATTATCTTCATCGTTTCCCTGCTTTTGATTGCCGGTATTTTCTATACGTTGAAACTTATCCGTAGGAATCGTGCTGCCCATCGTCAGATTCTGGAAATGAACAAAACACTGTCCCAACAGAACGAGACCATCAGCTCCATCAACAACCAGATGAAGGAGGCGAACAGAATCAAGGAAGAGTACATCGGGCGCTTCCTGGAACTGAACAGCATCATGATAGAACGAGGGGAGAGACGCCTGAAACTATTTAATCGCCTAGCTCGTGAACGCAAGCTGGAAGAGCTGTATGCTGAACTGAAGGCTACAGAGCCCGTTGCCAATAGCATTCGCGACTTCCATCAGCATTTCGATGAAGCCTTCCTGAACATCTTCCCCGACTTCATCGCGCATGTAAACCAACTGCTGATGGAGGAATATCAGTTTGAGAGCACTGGAGAAGGGGTGAAGAAACTGACAACGGAACTACGCATCTTGGCATTGGTCCGACTGGGCATCAACGACAACCAAAAGATTGCAGACATCCTGCGTTCCAGCATCACAACCATCTACACCTATCGCTCAAAACTGAAGGCAAAGGCCATCAACAAGGAAAGCTTTGAGGATGATGTTCGCAAAATAGCTACCTATTAAACATGCTCATTACGAGTGCATCCTCTCCTTTGCTACAATAAAAAATCCCCTGCAAACATCCGTTCGCAAGGGATTTCATGTACCCAGACCCGGGCTCGAACCGGGATGGGTTGCCCCACTGGTGTTTGAGACCAGCGCGTCTACCGATTCCGCCATCTGGGCTTCAAAAGCGGGTGCAAAGATACGAATATCTGAGCAAATAACAAAATAAATCGAAAAATATTTTTAAAAAGATGCATTTTTCTTGTTTAATTCATAGAATAGTCGTACCTTCGTACTCGAAAACAGCATACTATTGTGATACTATGGAAATAAATAGCAAGAATTATTGCGTGATACTGGCAGGTGGACGAGGACGTAGACTGTGGCCTTGTAGCCGTGACCAGTATCCGAAACAGTTTATAGACTTCTTTGGAACGGGGCGCACCCAGCTGCAGACCACTTACGACCGCTTTGTCAGGTTACTCCCTAAAGAGAACATATATATATGTACGTGTAAGGAGTATGTGACCATTGTCAAGGAGCAGTTGCCCGACTTCGATGAGCACAAGATTTTGGTAGAGCCTTTGAACCGTAATACGGCACCCAGCGTAGCTTGGGCTAATATGCGTATCAAACGGATAGACCCTGATGCCAACATTATCATAACACCTTCGGACCACATGGTGATGAACGAGGAATCGTTTGCCCGTAGTCTGGAGATAGGGGTAAGCTATGTGTCGGAAAACGATGTGCTGCTGGTGATGGGGGTGAAACCCACGCGTCCTGAGCCAGGCTATGGCTATATCCAGTTGGGCGACTTGAGTTGCAAGCCTGAGGTGTTCCGCGTGAAGTCGTTCACAGAGAAGCCTGAGCGTGAGTTTGCAAAGATGTTCATGGAGAGTGGCGAATTCTATTGGAACACGAGTGTGTTTATCTCGAACACTAGATACTTGACCCAAAGCTTTGAGGAGATATTCCCCAGCGTATTGCGTAACCTGAAATTTGAGAATCCCAACTATACCTATGAGGAGGAACTGGAGTACGTCGCCCAGAACTACCCACGCTATCCCAACCTGTCCATCGACTATGCCATCTTGGAACATAGCCAGAACGTGTACGTAATGAAGTGTGACTTCGGATGGGCTGACTTGGGCACGTGGCATGCCATCTACGAGTGTATGAGCAAGGGTGAGGACGACAATGTGATTGTCAACTCGAATGTAATGCTGGAGGACTCGCATAATAATGTCATCAAACTGCCTAAGGACCGCCTGGGTGTTATCAACGGGCTGGACGGATATATCGTGGCAGAGGAGGGTAATGTGTTACTGATCTGCAAGAAAGGCGATTCCTCTGCGATGGTGCGCAAGTATGTCAATGAGGTACAAATGAAATACGGCGACGACTTCGTCTAATGCATAATTCATAATTGATGATTGTTGGTATTGATGCGAAGCGCATTGTGCGCAATGGAACAGGACTGGGTAGTTACGGACGTACGCTGGTGAACGACCTGATCAGGATGGGCGACAGCGAGATGCAGTTGCGTCTCTATGCACCTGATGAGGGGCGCGACGATTTGCGTGGACAGATTATCGGTGACGGTAATGTGCAGTTCTGCTATCCCGGCGGGCATCCTTCTGCATTAAGAAAGGCTTGGTGGCGCTCACATAGTGTGGTAAGCGACTTGGTGCGTGATGGCGTCAGTCTGTATCATGGTTTGTCGGGTGAGTTGCCCATCGGCTTGCGAAAAAAGGGCATCCGTGGGGTGGTGACCATCCATGACTTGATATTTATGCGCCATCCTGAATATTATCACTGGATAGACACTCGTATATATGAGTGGAAATTCCGTCAGGCACTGCGTGAAGCTGATCGCATCATCGCCATCAGCGAGCGTACCCGTCAGGACATCATTGAGTTGGGTGGGGAACAGTATGCTGACCGCATAGAACTGATTTACCAGAGTTTTGCTCCCCGTTTCTCCAGTGAGATCAAACCTGAGCGTAAGGCTCTGGTGCGGGAACAGTATAAATTGCCACAACGTTTCGTATTGAACGTGGGTACGATAGAAGAGCGAAAGAACCTGGCACTGGCTGCTGAGGCTGTGGAGCTGTTGCCCCAGGATATTCACTTGGTGGCAGTGGGCAGACAGACGGAATATGCCAAACAGGTACCGCATAGTGACCGGATTCATATGCTGAGCGGGGTGCCCGACAGCGATTTGGCTGCTATCTATGCGATGGCTGAGGTGTTTGTCTATCCGTCCCGTTATGAGGGATTTGGCATCCCCATCATTGAAGCGATAGCGGCCGGTCTGCCCGTAGTGGCTTGTACGGGTTCGTGTCTGGAAGAGGCCGGTGGTCCTCAAAGCTTGTATGTAGATCCAGACAATGTGATAGAGATGACGGAGGCGTTGAAGATGTCACTGCGTGGAGCCCGAGGACGCGACGAGCGCATTCGCAAGAGTCGTGAGTATATCCGTAAGTTCGAAGGAAATGATGTGGCGAGTCAGGTGGCACGTCTCTATCACACCTTATTATAAGATAACACGGAGTTGCAACAGCAAGTCGGCCATGGACGACGCATTGATTTGTTGTAACCCACTACTGATAACAGAACGGTCAAAATAGTTCGTTACCCCCAGCTTGGCACTCACCATGAAATGAGTGCCTATCTGGGCTTGGGTCATGAGCGAGTAGCGAATGCCATGCCCGTAGAAGGCGGGGAAGGAGTAGTCGTAGAGCACAGAGGGTTCATACTGATAGAGGCGACCGTCATAGTCATCGGTATGAAACCAGCCCACAAAGGCTTTGGTCTCCAGAAATTTCCATTGCCATAAGGCTTGCTGACTGATCATCACTCCTTTGGTGTTGTTGCCAGTCCAAGTAACCATGGCTGCATCGGCCTGGGTGCGCAAGGTGAGTTGGGACAGCAGGTTATAACTGCTTCCCAGACGGAGACGATGCTCATAGCGATTGATGAGCAGGGTATTATCCGTATTATCCCGTTGGCGCAGGTGGAAACGATAGCGGGCCTCAACGCTCCATTGCTTTTTACTATAGCGTGTCAACAGCAGCGCATCGAAGGCATCACTCTCAGAGCTGACCAGATAGCGGGCCCAGGAGAAGTGGGCGTAGTCAACATAACCTTGCAGGAGCCAGGACCAGGAGGGATTCCAAGTGGCTCCGAGGTACAGTCCGTGTTCGTTCTGGACACCGCTGCCTTCGCTAAAACTGCTGGCATGCAGGGCTGTATAGCGCTTGTCGTAATAACGGTGTATGGCGGTGAGTTTCCAGGTGTCAGTGGGACGGAAACTGATGGAATGGATAGCTGCCAAGGCGCCGTCACGATTCAGGGCTGTCTCGCCAGAAATGCTCCAAAACGGGTTGGTGTAACCATAGTCCAGACTGGCATTGAAGAAATCGTTGCCCTCAGCATTATATTGTCTATATAGGGCGTTTTCTTTCTGGGGTTTCAGCTGTCGGTCAAAACGGGTATACACTGCATTGGCATTGATATAAAGGGTACCCTTGCGCCATCCTGTACTGATGCCTAAGTCGGTCTCATGGGTGTTGCTCTTCTTGTCAATCTCTGTCTGGGTACGATGATAGCCATCAGTAAGCAAGGTGCGGGCAGTCTCGTCTGCATTGAGTGTGGCGTCCATAGGACGATAGGAGGCGAAGGCTGTAAGATGCCATTGGCGTGACAAGCGGATAGTGGCTGCTACTCCTCGCAGATAACCATACTGGGAGCGTGAGGCATGGGCTGTCACGGAGTGGCTGCTGCGACCCAAGGACTGTAAGGTGGCAAGCTTTCCCAGATGGAATCCCGTGTTCATAATCAGTCCCATACCCAACTGGACACGATACATGCCCAGGTTCAGAGCTTCTAATCGTCCCATGTCGCGAATTTGCAGGTAATAGCTGTAAAAGTCATAGCCTGCCTTGTTGCAATTGGCAAAGAAAGGTTCTCCTGCATCTTGTGCGGCCGTCAACCCGAATTTGATGCGGTTCTTATAGTTGAATTGATAACGCAGGTCGTGACGATACTTATATCCCAAGTAGTTGTTGCTATCGCCCTTGCGCTCATAGAAGGGTATCTTGATGGTTCCGGTGATGGTGTGACGACCGTCTTGCTGGATATCCGGCAGGGTAGGCCAGATGCGTTTCGCCTTCTCTGGGCCTATTTCAACGAAAAAAAGTAGGAGTTGACGGGTGTCATAGTCCAAGGCGGTAATCATCTGCAATTCGTTGAGTGAACGCATGGGGGCATACCGGTATAAATACTCTACGATACCTTCCACTTGTTGGGCTGACAAGAAAGGCAACTGTTCCAGCTCTTCTCGTGTAGTCTGGTTCAGGTTGATTTTCGTTTCTGCCAATTCTTCCAACAATTCCAAGGTTTCTGGTCCGTAGCTCTCTTCCATGTCTTCGCTGGTCATCCATTGATGTAAGGCATCCTGCCAGTTCTGTGTTTGTGCATTGACTGTGGAGAAATATAATGTTAAAAAAAGAAATATTATCCGTTTCATACTACAAAGGTATGAAATAATTCATAAAGCGACACACATAATTCGTATTTATTTTCTACTTTTGCACCGTGAAACGAAAGATACTCCTTTTTCTGGCTGTTTTAAACACTGTGCAGAGCATGGCACAGTCGAAACGAACAGACGAGGTGGACATGGACAGTCCTACCTTTGTTCCTACTGTGAAGGTGGGTAAGGTGTTCGAAGGTGGAGACAGTATTCAGTATATGGAGATGAATAATGTCTATGTGTTTCCTCCAGTCACATTCAGCAGCAAGAAACAGCAGAACGCCTACATGCGACTGGTGAAGAATGTGAAGACGGTATTGCCCATTGCCAAGGAAGCTCGAATGATTATGATGGAGACAGCTGAGTATCTGGAGACATTGCCCAACAAGGAAGCAAGGGATGAGCACATGAAAAGGGTAGAGAAGAGTATCATGAAGGAATATAAACCACGCATGAAGAAGCTTACCTATTCACAGGGTAAGTTGCTCATCAAATTGATTTACCGTGAGAGTCATTCGTCTGGTTACGAACTGATACAGGCTTTCCTGGGACCTATACGTGCCGGCTTCTATCAGGCCTTTGCATGGGCCTTCGGTGCTTCACTTAAGAAAGAGTATGACCCCGAAGGAGTTGACCGACTCACCGAGCGTGTCGTGCTGATGGTAGAAGCAGGACAGTTATAAGTGAAAAGTGAATAGTGAATAGTTTTGGCAGGAAACTATTCACTGAAGATTAACTGCACCAATGTCTGACCTACGGCTTGCAGCGTGTTCTTGTCAATGTGCTGCATATCGTCGTTGATGGTATGCCATGTGGGACCGAACGAGCTCTGCTGACAGTCAGGATAGTGATTGATGATGTCGATACAGGGAATGTTGGCTTTCTCATTCACCGGGAGATGATCATCGGTAACACCCCCGCCGTCCTTGTTTACAAAGATGCTGCCGTAACCAGCAGCACTGGCGGCCTGCCATACCTTCTCGACAATGGTACGGGCATATTGCATGGAGAATCCTTCGTGATAGAACTTAGCTCCTTGTCCGCCAACCATATCCAGCAGGATACCATACTGATAGTCCTTGTCTTTATAGTTGGAAGCCCAATATTGCGCACCTAAAGCCCATGAATCGCCATCCACCTCGTTGCTCCATTGCGGAACACCCCAGTCTTCGGCATCGAAGCAGATGAAGTCGACAGCCACACGGGCAGAATCGTTATGTTGTAACAGACGGGCCAATTCCAACATCACAGCAACTCCTGATGCTCCATCGTTAGCAGCCATCACAGGCTTATGCCAATTGGCAGAGTCTGGATCGTTGTCAGCCCATGGCCTGCTATCCCAATGGGCACAAATCATTAGACGGGTATTAGCTTGTTTATTGCTCTTAGCAATGATATTGGTGCTTTTTAGCAGGGTACCGTCGTAGCCTTTAAGGTCGGCTTTCTGCAACTCTACCTGATAGCCGTATTGCTGAAACTTCTCGGCAATCCACTGTCCGCACTTCTCGTGAGCCTCACTATTCATGGTGCGAGGACCGAAATTACACTGGGCAGCACAGAAAACGTAGGCGGAGTCGGCATTAAACTGAATATTGACAACTGCTTGCTCGCTGGTTTGTTTCTTCGTGGTGCTGCATGCACAGAAGCACATTGCTCCCATAAAGACCATCAGCCATTTCTTCATTTCTTCATTTACATTTATCATTTCTCATTTATCATTTCTCATTTTTTGTACGTGTTTCATGACACGTACAAAATTGCCTCCCCATATTTTCTGAATATCCTCCTCGCTAAACTTACGTGCTAAGAGCTGGCGGGTAAAGTTGGTGAGCTCTGACGAACTGGCCAGTCCGCAGATGCCACCATCACCATCAAAATCGGTACCCAGTCCAACATGGTCAATACCCATAATCTTAATGGCATGTTCCAAGTGACGCATGGCATCTTCGATAGTTGCCTGACCGTCTTTCACAAGGAACCCATTATACAGGGTGACTTGCATCACACCACCTTTTGCGGCCAATGCACGCATCTGGTCATCGGTCAGATTGCGGGGATGGTCACATAACGCCCTGCAACTGCTATGACTGCAGACAATGGGTTGCTTACTGATTTCCAAGGCATCGTAGAAACTCTTTTCGTGGGCATGGCTCAAATCAACCATGATGCCTAAGCGGTTCATTTCATGTATGACTTGTTCACCAAAAGCACTGACGCCATGGTGTGTCTGACTACCTCGTGCTGAGTCGCAGATATCGTTGTCGCCATTATGACAGAGGGTCATGTAAACAATGCCGCGCTTGGAAAAATGGTACAGGTTTTCCATCTTTCCATCCAAAGCATGTCCGTTCTCGATGCCAAGCATGATACTCTTCTTGCCTAAGTGCTTGTTCATCCAGAGATCATTAGGAGTATGGGCTAAACCAATATACTGACTGTTCTGTTTGACAATGTCCTCAATCTGATTGAAGATGTTGTCGGCATATTCTTTCGGATGGTCGGTGGGCTGGGGAAGATAGGCTACCATGATGGTTGCATCCTGATGACCTTCTGTCATCTTATGCAGGTCAACCAGTATTTGGGAATCGCGGTGGGTAAACTGAATGTTTTGGTCAAAAAACATCGGGGTGTCGCAATGGGTGTCTAACGTCAGTATCCGTTGATGAACATGGCACACCTCATGATATTGTGCAGCTTCCTTAACCAACCATTGGAAAATGGGGAGTCCTTCTTCCAAACATTCTGGATGCCACTGTACACCTAGGATGCTTTTAAACTCTGTGCTTTCTATTCCTTCGATGATTCCATCAGGAGATTTTGCTGTCACACGGAACTTGTCACCAGTCTCACGAACTGCCTGATGATGGAATGAATTGACATATAAAGTTGTCTCCTTATATATATTAAATAAGGTGGATTCCTTCTCTATACAGATGCTATGAGTGGGCTCCGAACGATTGGCATCCTGAGAATGCTTGGCCTGTGTTACCTCACTAATATCTTGCATCACTTTGCCGCCCAGGGCCATAGCCAAGGTCTGAATGCCTCGGCAGATGCCTAGAATAGGTATCTGACGATTATAGGCTAACTGGGTAATCAGCAGTTCGGGCAGGTCGCGCTCGCTATTGATGCCACCTAACTTTGACTGAGGTTCTTCGTCTGCATACAAAGGGTTATAGTCAGCACCACCGCTGAGCAGAAGACCGTCAAGGTGGTCTAAAGTGTTGATGATACTGTCAGTATCGCCCAGGGGAGGGATGATGACGGGAACGCCTCCAGCCTTCCATACGGACTTATAATAGGTCTCTGCCAACTTGCAGGTTAACTCATCGTAATTGCCAGTAATACCAATTACGGGCTTGTATGGCGCTTCTGGATATGAAGTATAGGCCTTCGCAAGTTGCGATTGCCAGTCAAAGCGGTTGCTCATAGGCTTTATTCGTCAATGGTTACGGGAATCTCTCGCTTGATGCTTTGTTCCAAGGAAATGAGTGTCTCTGTAGCCACCACACCAGGGATATCTTGCAGACGACCGTTCAGCAAATGCATCAGTTGCTCGTTATCACGGGCATACAACTTTACTAACATCGTATAAGGACCGGTGGTAAAGTGGCATTCTACGATTTCAGGAATGTGGTGCAGGCGTTCAACGACATCCTTATACATCGAACCACGTTCCAAGGTGATGCCTACGTAAGTGCAAGTGCTATAACCCAGGCTCTTGGGGTTCACATCGAAACCACTACCCATGATGACACCGCCTTCAATAAGGTGTTGTACACGCTGGTGAATGGCAGCACGCGATACATTACACTCTGCAGCCACATCCTTAAATGGGATGCGGGCATTCTTCGACAAGATATTGAGTATCTTTTTGTCGAGATTATCAATCT
>Ga0256405_10007118_pt1 | contig 17173 bp, 11 predicted proteins | sample RumenRJG_02DNA_FD_189096 | JGI IMG/M metagenome (GOLD analysis project Ga0256405, IMG submission 189096) | Bovine rumen microbial communities from Lethbridge, Alberta, Canada - RJG_02 | ecosystem: Host-associated > Mammals > Digestive system > Stomach > Rumen | place: Canada: Alberta...
GGAAAAAGCGGCCGGCCCCGGAAGGAATATGCGGAAGCGCCGCAGGTGGGTTCCATGGTGGCCACCAGTATGGGCAAAGGCAAGGTTACTACCGTAAACAAAGCCAAACATACCGCTACGGTGCAGCTTTCCCCGGATAATGTGGTGACGCTGGAGTGGGATGAGCTGATTGACGCTTCCCAGGCCATGGATGACGATTAAAAAATGGAGTGTTGCGCTTAATGCCAATACCTGTTGGAATTAAGATAATTTTTACAAAAAGCTATGAGCGAAATCAGAGAAGATTATCTCCCGGGGTGCGGATATAAAATCTATCAGGACCCGGCGGAGTTTACCTTTACGACCGATTCTGTCTTTCTGGCCCATTTCCCCCACCTGGCCAACAAGGCCAAGGTGCTAGAGCTAGGCTGCGGCACCGGGGCCATCAGTTTTTATCTGGCTGCCCGGGGTGCGGCGGAAGTGACAGGGCTGGATGTGAATCCCCGGATGGTGGAACTGTTCAACCGCAGTGCGGAGGCGAACGGAATCGGTACGCGTGTTTGTGCGGTGGAGTGGGATATAAAAGAAATAAAAAGTTTTTGCCCGACAGAATCGTTTGACCTGGTTGTTGCCAATCCGCCGTATCGAAACAGCGGCAGGGAACGGATCATAGGAACCAGCGCCTGCCACGAAAAAACAGCTGTGCTGGAAGATTTTTTTGCGGCCGCCTGTTATGCGCTGCACAGTCGGGGGCGTTTTGCCCTGGTGCAGCTGCCGGAACGGTTCATGGAATCCATGGAACTGGCTATCAGATATAACTTGCAGCCTAAAAAACTGCAGTGGGTCCATGCTTCCGTAGATAAACCGGCCTGGATCTTTTTGCTGGAAATGGTAAAAAACGGAAGCTACGGATTAGAAGTGTTGCCGCCGCTGATTATGTATAATGCGGACGGCACGCTGACGGAGCAGGCGAAACGGCTGATGGAGAAGGAATAGTCGAAAAGGATAATTTCAGGGCAAACCATAAGCTTACTTACTCTTATAGTTTGTATGGATTATATAACAGTTTTACTACAGTTAGAGTTTCCAATAAGACCCCACCTTTATAATATGAGAGTTAGAACGCTCGGCGCAGTGGCAGCTCTCTCGAACAAACAACAGAATGCAGGTATGAAATATTACTATGAGACAGACAAACAAACTGTCTATACTTATAACAGAGAGCAGGTTCAAAAGTTGCGCTATGACTAGGTTTGCGAAAAAAGTCCGGTCACTAAAGTGACCGGAACGGATGTTTTATACACTATTTTGAACAAAAAATGATAGAGAAATTAAACAATGATTTTTGGATGCTTTTACATGTTACCGATATGGGTGGGACAGTAACAAATCGGGACAAATACTTGAATTCGATAAACCGATGTTGCAATAAATGTTTCTCAAGATTATTATAAAAATCATGATGCATTTGACAAGATTTTAAAAGATTATGTTAGCTTGGACTCAATTCGCAAAGCTGTTGCAAGGGCTGATGCAATCAGGAAATGGAATGTCACTAATCACAAAGAGAAATGCGAGCACAACGCTTTTTGTTTTTACAAAGATAATCCGGATATTACAGTAGATGATGTAATTAAAAAGATATTTGAGGTTTGTGGGATTTAAGTAAAGAGTAGTTCATAATCTAATGTCTTATCACAGTTCCTGTTTTCCAATCTAATTCTAGAAAAATAGTTTCTTTTCCATTGTTATCATCTGAAGTTATATGCAATCTACTACCATAACAGTTTTTTACTGTTGGTGCAATAATTCCTGAATATGCTCCTTCCCGACCCATTAAAATCGCTGTTTTGATGTTGGAAGTACAATATTGGATATCTTGTATTGTATAAGCTTGAAAAACTGGACATTTGGTTCTTATATGACCGTTGATGCTTCCATGATGGGAGATACAATAATAATCTGCTTTATTATCATAAGGATTACAATCAAGAACTAAATTCCATCCGTCGATTTCAATGTCACCAGGAAAGACCATCGATTTATTACCTAAATGGATGTTATAGATTATGGATGAGTTGTTTGTTTTTCTGCCGGGGGTTCTTTCATCAACAGGAAGAGTGCTTTTGTTCCCCTTATAACAAACTTCTGGATACCATATTTTTATATTATCAGTACTGTTATTTTTAATAGGTTCCCTTAAGCGTATGTCTGGTATTTTTTTGAGTTTATCTGCTAATTTTTTGAATGTTGGTGCGGTATCATTGAATTTTGTATTAAGCCAAATTTCTGCACCAATTAGATAGTTTTTATCTATTAAGTTGTTTATCCCAGAAATATGATCGTAATGAGTATGTGTTATCAGTAATTTCTCGATTTTTATATTTGTTTCGTATAGTGCTTCTATATACTCTAAAGTATGAATAATATTATTTTGGTAATTATGATGTTTTAAAAAATCATATTCAGAACAATCTATTAGCCAGATATGTGTGATACCTTGCTTTCTAAATACTATAAAGCTTGTATTCCCATGACCAACGTTTACGTGATAAGAACGTACAGCACTAATATCTGTTTCTTCGTTCGGCAGGGAATTATCTTTAAGGATATTTCTTTCAGGGTTTAAATTATCTTTTAAATATTGTTTTATTAGCTTTCCTCTTGCTATGTTGTTTAAAAAGCGTAATCTTCGAGCCTCTTTATCTATATTTGCATATTCAATGATATTTTCAGAAATCAGTCTTACAAAGCAACCTTCATAAATATGTTTTTGCTTGCTTTTTTATAAAATTCTATTATGTTATTATAGTTATATTCTTCATAAAGACACGGAATTATTTCATGAATATAATACAAATTATTGATCATTTTCTTTCACCTTCAGTTTTTTATTAATAAAAGACCATATTATGATGTCAACTCAAAACTTTTTTCGAACTTTTTTAATCTTATTACGATCTTATTATACTTGATAATACGTGTTAAAACCATACGTTTACTTCGTAACGACATTGATTTTTATAACAATATTTATTCGGAGACACCCACTATGACCGAAAATGACCTTGTAGCTAAAATGCTTGATACATTAGTGAAAAGCCGGAAAGAACTGGATAATATTGATTTGGAATTTACCAAGAAATCACTGCCTGATTTGGACAAAATAATTGAGCATATCAGTGCGCCCCTTATGATCATGGTCATGGGTGAGTTCTCTACCGGCAAATCTACTTTCATTAATGCCATGGTAGGTGAAGAAGTGGCGGCAATGAACGCTACGCCGACCACTGCGGTTATTACCAAGCTTTGCTATGGTGAGAAAGATAAAATACTGGTGTATTATACTGACGGAACTGTAAACGAAACTGAAAACAACGCCTTTAAACAAATGACTGCAAAAATTGGCACGGAAAATGAAGATAAAAATCATGAAAGTATTACATATGTCGAACGCCAAATGCCGATTGACATATTACGACATATGACGATAATTGACAGCCCCGGTTTGAACGATATTAACGAAAAGCATATTGCTACGACAAAAGAATTTGTGGATAATGCGGACACGGTTTTTTGGATGTTTAATGCTTTGCATGCAGGTAAGAAAACAGAAGTTGATGCGATGGATTTATTAACGCCACGCTTGAAGCCTATTGCTATTATAAATATGATGGATGAAATTGATGAGGAAGAAGATGATCCGAAGGAATTTCTTGATAATTTGCGTGTACAGCTGAAAGATAAAGTGCAGGCAGTTGTCGGTATTTCTGCAAAATATGCTTTGGAAGGCAAGTTAGAGAAGAATGAAACAAAGATTGAAATTGGCAACCTAAAAGAACTGGAACAGGTTGTTCAGGAACTAGTATTACCTAACCATGACAAGTTCAAATTGAATACACTTATGGATGAATTAGGCGACTGGATTGCTGGTATTGCAACGGAAATTAAAAATAATGAAGAGAAAAACCGGGTAAATAAAGAAAATGATTATGATAGTTATTTAGCAATGAAGGGAAAACTTCAGCAAAACGAAGAGGTTTTGTCTAAAATTGCAAATATCATTAAGGGCTATGGTATAGAAGAATGTGCAACATTTAACGAACAGGCGATGTTTTTTGTGGGGGTTTTGCATTTTTGGGGTATTTGCTTAAAAATTAATAAAGACAACGCTGAAATATATTGGGAACGTTCAGCATTAAAAAATCATGTATTGGTACAGTATTATTTAGGAACATTATACTCGGTAAAAAGTGATTATAAAAAAGCTTTTACTTGGTATAAGAAATCAGCAGAGCAAGATAATGTGAAGGCACAGTATTCTTTAGGTTATTGTTACTATAATGGTAAAGGTATAGAAGAAGACAAGCAAGAGGCCGTTTACTGGTATAAGAAATCAGCAGAGCAAGGAAACACAGAAGCGCAGAATGCTTTGGGAGATAAAAACGCTCAATACGAATTAGCATTACTTTATGAAGCAGGAAATCGAGTCAAAAAAGATAATAATCAAGCGTTTTATTGGTGTCAAAAGGCTGCGGAACAGGGATTGGCTTCAGCACAGTACATGTTAGCATCATTCTATGAAAAAGGAATTGGAACAACAATAAATATAGATGAAGCAATTTATTGGTATGAAAGAGCTGTCAACCAGGGTTTCCAAAAGGCAAATATTGAATTTCGCCGCTTACAAAAAAGTCAAAATGATACACATAGTATTGTTAGGAATGATTTTGATAAATTAAGGAGAAACGCCAAACACGGTGATGCTGCTGCACAGTATGAATTGGCCGTGTGTTGTGAAAAGGGTAATGGGACAGCAAAAAATGATTTTCAAGCTTTCCTTTGGTATCAGGAATCAGCGGGTCAAGGTTATGCTCTTTCACAATGCGCTTTAGCAAACTGTTATATGAATGGTATAGGTACTGAGAAGGATTTAAAACAAGCAATTTATTGGTATGAACAAGCGGAAGAACACGGGTATGCTGAAGCTGCTTTTCGGCTTGGTCATTGCTATGCAAACGGTTTAGGTGTAACGAAAAATGACGAACAAGCTATTTATTGGTATGAAAAAGCTGCCAATCAGGGATACCAAGCTGCAAAATCTGTACTTAGTGTTTATAAATTAAGAATAGATGCTGAACAAGGGAAGGCATTTGCTCAGAACAGTTTAGGTGATAGATACTTTTTTGGTGAAGGTGTACAACAAGACTTCCGGCAAGCGGTGTATTGGTATGAAAAAGCAGCCAACCAAGGGAACGCAACTGCACAGTACAATTTGGGCATTTGCTACAGAACGGGCAAGGGAGTAAACGAAGACCCGCAGCAAGCGGAGTATTGGTTTAGAAAAGCAGCGAGTCGGGGAAATAAGGCGTCTAAAGAAAGTCTTAAATCAATGAAAAAAATAAAGAATTCTTCAAATAGTTCTGTACATGCTTCCCGAGGTTCCGGTTGCCTTATTCCCATGATTGTTTTCATTTGTGTAATTGGCGCTTTATGTTTATTGTAAATTAACTTTTTATTGGGAGGTCACACATGACTGAAAAAGAACTCGTAGCAAAAATGCTTGATACATTAGTGAAAAGCCGGAAAGAACTGGCTAATATTGATTTGGGCATTACCAAAAAGTCATTGCCTGATTTGGACAAAATAATTGAACATATCAGTGCGCCTCTTATGATTATGGTGATGGGCGAGTTCTCTACCGGTAAATCCACATTTATCAATGCCATGGTAGGTGAAGAAGTAACGGCGGTGAACGCAACTCCGACAACAGCTGTCATCACCAAACTTTGCTATGGTGTAAAAGATAAGATTCTTGTTCACTTTACTGATGGTACGGAAAAAGAGTACAAGAAAACAGCCTTTAAACGCTTAACTTCTAAAACCGGAAAGAAGAATGAAGATAAAACACATGAAAGCATTGAGTATGTTGAACGGCAACTGCCCCTTGATATGTTGCAGTATGTGACAATTATTGACAGTCCCGGCCTGAATGATATTAACGAACAGAATTCCGATACTACAAAAAAATTCATAAATAATTCGGATACAATGTTCTTTATGTTCTCTGCATTGAAACCCGTATCCAAAACAGAAATAGATGCGATGGAATCCTTAACACCGCGTTTAAAGCCAATTGCTATTATTAATAAGATGGATGAGTTTGACGAAGAAGAAGAGAATAAAGGGCAAGAGGAGTTTTTGGAGGATATCCGTGTAAAACTGAAAGACAAAGTGCAGGCTGTTGTTGGTATTTCTGCAAAGTATGCATTAGAAGGAAAGCTGGAAAGGAATGAAACAAAAGCCGAAATTGGCAACCTGAAAGAACTGGAGCAGGTTGTCCGAAATTTGGTATTGCCTAACCGAGATCAGTTTAAACTGAATACTCTTATGGATGAACTAGGTGAATGGATAGATTTGACAGCAACTGAATTAAAAGATCTTGATGATATAAATCAAAAAAATAAGGAAGTAATCTATGAAGAGTATTTATCTTTGAAGAGTAAAATTCAGCAAAACAGGGAAATAATATCTAATATCGCTATTGAAATAAAAGAATATGTTATCGAAGAGACAAAGAAATATAATGAGCAAGCTTTGTATTTACTCGGTGTTTTCTTTGACCAAGGCATTGTATTTGGTAAAGATGACGAGCAGGCAGAACAATATTTGGAATCTGCAGCATTAAAGAATCACATAGGTGCACAAGCCGCTTTAGGAGGTGTGTACTTGACCAACAAAGATATTAAGAAAGCAAAATTTTGGTTAGAAAAGGCGGCTAAACAAAACGATAAAACTGCGCTTTTTGCATTAGGTGCAATTTATTTAGCAAATGAAGAAACTGGTGAATTTGATAATGACCAAGAACCTGATTATAAAAAAGCAGCCGCTCTTTTTGAAAAAGCGGCCGCTATGAATGAACCTAATTCACTGTTTGCATTATATCTTATGTATTTGAATGGTAAAGGGGTCGAAGAGAATGTAGAAAAAGCTATGGGCTTTTTAGTGCGAGCAGCAAAATTGGGACATGCGAGTGCTTTAAATGCGTTAGGAAAGGGCCTTATTTCTGATATTGAAAATGATTACTCAACTGAAACTATTGTTGAAGCAATGGATTGTTTTTCAAGAGCGGAGGAATATGGCGATGCAGATGCCATTTTTAATTTAGCAGAAGTTTATCGTAGATTTGGTAAGGAAGAAATCCGTGACCAAGAATCTTTACACTATTACAAAAAGGCAGCGTTATTAGGTAATTCAGATGCACAATATTGGCTTGCAAAGTATTATGGTAATGGAGTTGGATTAGCGAAAGACCAAGAGCAGGCTTTTGTTTGGTATACAAAATCCGCAGAACAAGAAAATGCTAAAGCGCAGAATATGCTCGGCAGATGTTATCAAGAAGGCTGGGGCGTTGATAAAGATAGCGGCAAAGCGGCTGAATGGTATAAAAAGGCGGCTGAACAAGGTGATAAAGCTGCACAGTACAATTTAGCTATATGTTATGACGAAGGAAAAGGAGTAAAACAAAATCAAGAACAGGCTGCAATATGGTATCAAAAAGCAGCAGAGCAGGGGGAGAAAAATGCGCAGTTTAATTTAGGGGTTTGTTATTTTAATGGAAGTGGGATAGAGAAAGATTATGAGCAAGCGGTTCTTTGGTTCAGAAGAGCGGCAGAGCAGGGTTTGGCAAATGCGCAAGATTGGTTAGGTTTTTGTTATCAAAATGGATATGGAACAAAGCAAGACTCAAAACAGGCATTCAATTGGTTTAAGCCAGCTGCTGAACAAGGTAGTGCGAGTGCACAATACAATTTGGGCTCTTGTTATGAACATGCATATGGTGTATTACAAGACGATGAACAAGCTGTGTATTGGTATCAAAAGGCAGCAGAACAAGGGAACGAATCTGCAAAACAAGCACTTGCTCGTTTGCAAAACCGGAAAAATAATAAAGAAGTATGTACAGAAGAATGGGATGAAGAGCTTTTGCAAGAAGTCTTTCCTAGCTACGTTGGAGAAAAAGGTGATGCCGTAGGAAAGAATGAAAAACTTAGTGAACTTTATAAACTGTTGGCTCGAGCCGAACAAGGTAATGTTGAAGCCCAATATAGGTTAGGGCTTTGTTATAAGAATGGTGATGGAACAGCAAAAGATAATGCTAAAGCATATACGTGGTTCCAAAAAGCTGCAGAAGCAGGATATTTGGATGCAAAATATGAATATGCGCTTTCGTTAGGCATCTCTTCAGAGGCTTTTGGTTGGTTCAAAGAAGCAGCAGAGGCAGGACATGCTGGTGCACAAAATATGCTTGGCAGATTTTATGCTGAAGGCTGGGTGTCAATGAATGACGATGAGCTGGCATTTGAATGGTATCTCAAAGCAGCGAATCAAGGGCTTGCTGTAGCACAGTATAATGTTGCGTTAAGTTGCTTGCGTGGAAGGGGTGTTGTGCAAGACCGTGAAGTAGCTTGTTTGTGGTTTAAAGAAGCTGCAAAACAAGGGCACGCAGATGCACAAAATATGCTTGGTAGAGCCTATTCAGAAGGTTGGGGAGTTATACGGGACGACAAGTTGGCATTTGAATGGTATCTCAAGGCAGCAAATCAAGGACTTGCCCAATATAATGTTGCAATGTGTTGCTTAAACGGACGAGGCGTTGCACAAGATCGTGCAACAGCTTGTCTGTGGTTTAAAGAAGCTGCAAAACAAAATCATGAGTTCGCTAAAAAAGCATTAAGGGATTATTTTGACATTTTTATGTAATTCCGTATAATCTTAGCATAATTACTAAACTGTTTTCGCCAGTTTAAAATTTGTTTAATATCATTTACACGGGATTGGTAAGACTATAATGGACTTCAAAAAATATTTACAACGAAAACAACAATTACTGAAAAATATTCTTACAACATTAACATTGTTAGATGAACTCCATTTACGTCACACATGGGAAAAATTACGAAACGACCAAAATAAGCTGGAAGATGAAAAATTTTCCCTTGTTGTAATCGGTGAGTTCTCTCGTGGTAAATCCACATTCGTAAATGCGATGCTGGGTAAATCAATTTTGCCATCCAGTAAGCAACCGACAACTAATATTATCAGTAAAATAATTTACGGCAAGCGACCGGCTTACACTATTTATTACAAAGATGGAAAATCTAAACATATTACAGACGAAGAATTTCTTACTATAAAAGCACAGGCTGAGGCCGACCCATCAAATTTGGAAAAGGTCAAAAATTTCTTTAAAAAAACGGAAGATTTTTCCAAAATCCAATTTGCAGAAGTGGCTTATCCATTATCGTTCTGCCAAAACAATGTAGAGGTTGTGGATACACCCGGCACAAACGATTTGAATGTAGGCCGGGTGGAAATTACCTACGGCTATTTGAAAAATGCGGAAGCTGCAATATTGTTATTGGGCGCAGACCAAGCATTATCAAAATCGGAAAAAGAGTTTTTACGGGAACGGGTAATCGGCAATCAAATTCAAGATGTTTTTATCGTTATAAACTATAAGGATATGTTGGACGGTCCGAAACAGGAAGAAGAAGTTAAACAGTATGTTTTGAAAAACCTTGCAGACTTAGGTGATTTCAGTAAGCGCATCTTCATGGTTTCCAGTAAACAGGCATTGTTATATCGCAGGAAAGAATCTGGTGAAACGCTAAAGGCAAAAACATTGCTTATGGTGCCGGACACGATTGAAGAAACAGGCTTCCCGGAATTTGAAACAGCACTGGCACATTATCTGAGTGAAGAGAAGGGGCTGACCAAGCTCAAAAAATATGTTTCCTGTTGTGAAGGCGCTTTGGTGGAAGTGGAAAACAGTTTGCGAAACAGAAGAGAAGCGGCTTCTCATTCTGCAGATGAACTCCGCGCCCGTTTGCATGATCAACGCCCGAAATATGAACAGACCAAAGCGGAAGCTGTTCGAATAATCCAACGACTGCGATCGCAGTTATTGTTGGAAGAAAGCAGTCTGGAACAGAAAGCGGATTTGGCTGCGAACCGAATTAAACAGGCTGCAGTACACGCGATAGATGATTACCGCGATGGTATGAATAGCCAGGAAGTGCAGTATCTGGTGGACAAAGCGGTAACGCCAATTCAGAAACAGTTTATTGCAGACGCAAACGAACTGCAGCAACAGGCAATACGGGATGCAACCCAGCAGGCTGTACGGCAGTTGCAAAAAATCTGGACAGATATGAATTTTATGGCGGAACCGTTACCGATTACGCAGGAAATTCGTTCTCTTTCCGGTGTTGATACCGGCAGCCAGGTGAAAAAGAGAAGTGATAATGATAATGTTGGCCTAGCAATCGGTGCTTATCTGATTGGTGGTTTGATTGCCGGCCCGGCGGTGGGTATTTTAGCAGCGGCAGCCAGCTGGTTTATGGGCGGCGGCGGGAACCCGTTGGAAGACAAATCGGTTAAAATCAAAGAACAGGTACGCAAACAGTACAACAGTATTTTGGATGGGTTCAGTACACAGGTTTCCAAACAGTATCGTAATACGGTGGATGAAATTTGTAATTCCATGCGCAATGAAATAGATAGCCGGCTAGACACGATGGAGCGACAGTTACAGCTGTTAATAGCCGCAAAGGAATCAAAGGAACGTGATGCACAAAAGGAGGCGCGATTACTAGATAAGCAATATGCGGAAGTAAAAAAGATTCGTGCCAATCTGGCGGAGGTGATTAAGGAATGAGCCTTTTGGAAGAAAAGCAAGATTTACAGCAATTGGTAAAGATAGTCCTTGGCCTTAATTACATCGCAAAAGAAAGTAGAACACAGGCGGCTTTACAGGAATTGCAGCAGGATATGGAAAATGATTTCTTCACTGTTGTTGTCCTAGGTGAGTTCAAGAGGGGAAAATCCTCCTTCATCAATGCACTGCTGCAAAAGGAACTGCTACCGACGGACGTGTTGCCAGAAACGGCGACTATCAATGCACTGATGTACAACGATATGCCGACAGTGCAGGTAGTTATGAATGACGGACGTGAAGAAAAGGGCGAGGCGACACAGGAATACTTACAGAAATTTTCAGCTCGACAGGAAGAGAACCTGGCAAATAATGTTAAATACATAAAAATAGGTTATCCTTCTGATATCCTGAAAAACAAACTGGTCATTGTTGATACTCCGGGTGTGGATGATATTAATGAATCCCGGAGTGAAGTAACCTACCGTTTTATTCCGAAGGCGAATGCTGTTATTTTCCTTTTGGATGCAAAGTCGCCGCTGAAGAAAACGGAAAAGGACTTTATTGATAGCAAACTGTTACCGCTGGGGTTGGATACCATTCTGTTTGCCGCCAACAAATACGATGCGGTGGATGAAGAAGAGGAAGAAGATTATTTGGAAGATTTGCGTATCCGCCTGGGTACGGCGTTCAAAATCGGTGAAAAGGATGCGCAACTGAAAAAGGTACAGTTATATCCACTGTCTGCCAAGTGGGCGTTACAGGGTATTCTTCAAAATAAACCTAAGCTGACTGCAGCTTCCGGAATCAATGAATTGACGGAAGCATTGCGGGATATTGTTTTTAACGGCAAGGTGGAACATAATAAAATTGCCCATTATAAACGGCGGTTACGGGATATTCTGGATAGCCTTGTACGAGAATATGATAATACCCGTGCCTTAAAGAATGCTGATATCGATTCCTTAAAGGACGCAGTGAAACAGATTCGCCAGATGATTGCGGAACAGGCAGACGACAAAAAACTGATTGCGGAGTACGTGGATAAGGAAAAGAAAAACATAAAAGCCATGGTCAATAAGTCACTGCGTTTCTTCCATCGCCACTTGGAAGAAAACGTAGTGGAAAACATTGAAATGTATAAAGGCATGGATTTTAAAGAGTACGTGGAACGCAGAGTTTCGCGACTCATGCAGCGGGAAATGGAAACCTGGGTGGCCAATTACTCACCGCAGGTGGAACTGTTGCTGAAAAATCTGGAAAAAGAGTTGTCAAGGGGACTGTCGTATCGCTTTAAACAGAAGGTTAAAATTGAAGCGGTAACGAATGATGATTTGCAAAATATCAGTGCGTATCACTTTGATATTGTTGCGGATGATGTATCCCAGACAAATTTAAAGGCAGGGGCAATTGCGGCTGGTGGCGCAGGACTAATGATGCTGATTGGTACTCCGATCCTGATGCCATTTATCAGTATGGCAGCGTTTCCATTTTTGCAGCGTCGTATGTTGGAAAATAAATTACTGGAAGCAAAAGAAAAGATTATTCCTGATGTACAGGAACAGTTGGCGGAGAGTATTTTAAAATTACAGGAAAGCTTGTATTCTTATATTGATACTCGGTCAAAAGCCATAGCGGAAAACACAGAATCCGGATTCGAAATGCTGTTGGAAAATATGCGCCAGCAGATTGAAGACCAGATTGCGGAAAAAGAAAAAGTTGGTCAGAATTTGCGTGATGACATTGATGTGTTAAGCAGACGGATAGGCGAGTTGAAAGAATTTATGGATAAGTGTTAAGGGTTTTGGTTTAAAAAAACCATAAAAAAACACATTAAAAAACTTACATGTTGCGAGAAAGTGTTTTGGCAAACAGTCAAAACATTGGCGGACTTAAACAGTAATGCTTTTGCGTGAGAAATGGAAAGGAAAACAAAATGAGCGTGTTTACTCAGTTTGATACGAGCTTCGGAGATGGATTTTTCAGCGGCGCGGATCACGATGGTGGAATCGTTGGAACAGAATTGGTTCAAGATCATGGTGGTGGTTTGTATCATGGTATTCCTTCTGCCGATGGAGGGGTTGACATTTATCATGGCGGACAAATTGTGGATCACCAGCATGATATGCACATCCCGGGAATGGATCATGATGGAACGCAGCATGTGCAGCATTCGGACGGAACAATAGAAACCTATCACCACGGGCAACTGATTGGCAGGTCGGTTCCTAATGTGCATGGCGGCATGGATCATTACGACGCAGACATGCACTTAAAAGGAATAACCATGCCAAACGGAATCGGCGGCGAAGTTTTGTACGATGGTAATCACCATATGGAAGGTACAACATTGCCTAATATTTTCGGTGCTGAGGATTATTTAAGCTTTGCCGGAAACGCCGATACAATTATTGGCTATAACGATCCCCTGGCACATGCAGCAGAATATCACCCAATGGCGTTTGGGTGGGAGAAATAGAATATGGTATGATAATAGGATTATTTTAATTGTATTAGAAAATGTTTTGGTTTTGAGGTATTGGTATGCCGGAAAATGATTTATTATGTGATGATTGTTTTTCCAATTTAACGTTGGCTACATCTACAATAGTAATTAAATTTAATGAAACAATTGGAAAAATAGATAACTTTCCAGTGTTTTTCTGTAAAAATTGTGGAAAGAAGTATCCATCCGAAATGGCTTTAAAATTTTTAAAGGTTATTTTTGATAACGGTTTAGAAATTTTGAATGATGTCCCATGTAAAAATATTATGATTGTCAGGGATTTTAACGAAGATATTGTAAATAGATTGAAAGAAAAAGTTCACTTCCCGTCAACCTTAGTTGATTTTGATTATAGTAAAAGTGATTACTTTTTTATTCCAGGTGTTCAACGCGATACTTCTGATGGTTATTTGACACCTGTCTTTTTTAACATAGAGGTTTTATTAAAATATATGCATCATCCTTCATACGGGATAGATATTGGATCAGACACCTATGGAATCATTAATAAAGATTCTGAATTTAGTATTCCTTTTGGAATTAATGATAATAATCACGTTATTTTATGGCTTGGGGATATAGCTGAGAATTTAGATGAACAAGAGCAGCATTACTTAAAATCTGAAAATATTCCTTCGGATCATTCTATAAAGTCTGAATTTTATGATGCGCAAATCAACGTGCAGTGGGGAACACCATCACAAGAAAAAGAACTTTTAAAAAATAGATTTGAATTTAATAATGAGATACAAAAGATATTTAAATTGTCTGTATCACAGTTAGAATTGGAAACAGTGCAAGTTGCTAAACAAATAAAAAAAATGGTTGTAAATACGGAGGAGGCATTTCGTGAATTAATTTTGCCGTTGAATAAAGTATTGGTGGAATCCATTAATTCAAAAGCCATAAAAAGTAGTTTAAACCAAATAATTACTGAAAAGGATAAAGAAAAATATAAAGATTTAAAAGGGTTAAAACTAATGCAGATATGGCTTGAAAGAAATACTTGTAAGATTAATGTAGCCATGGAGCTTTCACCACTATTTGTTTTATATGATTTAAGAATTTTAGTTTCACATTTGCAGTCGGAGCAAGATTCTGAAAAGTTGAAAGATTCTTGTTGTGAACGATTAAATCTATGTAGCCAAGCCTCATATTTGGAGATAGCAAATCGGTTAATAGAACGATTGAATAAGATGTTTATTACTTTAAAAGATTCTTTGATTTAAGTTATAATAATTTTGTTATGAAGTTTGATATTAATTGATAGTTTTTCAAACATGACAGACAGTTAGCGAAATTTCTCTTTTCATTTTAGAAAATGTATGATACAATAAGAACAAACACGTGTTTGTAAAGATGATAAAATGTTAGTGATATGGAGGCGTATCATAATTGCCTAGACTTCGTGATCCTATACATGGCTTTATTGAATTAAGTGATTTAGAATTAGAAATTGTTGACACAGCTCCGTTTCAACGGTTACGTAACATAAAGCAACTTGCGACAACTTATCTTGTGTATCATGGTGCAGAACATACAAGATTTGGTCACTCCTTGGGGGTAATGCACCTGGTATCCAAGTCATTTCGTTCGGCTATTTCAAATTATAAGCGTGATCATCCTGAAAAGTCTCTTTTTTCTGAAGTTGATGAAAAGTGGTATGAACAAATTTTGCGGTTAATTGCGTTAACTCATGATTTGGGTCATGCTCCGTTTTCTCATGGTACAGAAGCATTATTTGACAATGGCTTAGAACATGAAGCGTTTACTAATAAAATTATTTGTGAAACTAAGATTGCGGATATTATTAAGAGAATTGGTAAAAAATTTTGTCAGGATAAAGGCGTCGGTGAAGAGTATCAAATTACGCCGGAACTTCTTTGGTGTATTTATGGTGAAAAGAATCCTGAACGCAATCAGAAATATATGGAACGTATTGCAGATTATAAATTTTTGAAAACATTTATGGATAGTGAACTTGATTGCGATAAAATGGATTATCTGTTACGTGATTCATATTATTGCGGTGTTAACTATGGAAAGTTTGATTTGAATCGGGTAATTGAATCTCTGACAGTTTATTTTAATCAAAAACAAAATATTAAACAACTTGCCTTGCAAAAAGATGGTGTCCACGCATTTGAAGAATTTGTTATAGCAAGATATTTTATGTTTATACAGGTTTATTTTCATAAAACTCGAAGGTATTTGGATAAATTACTTGTCGATTGTATTAAGGAAATATTGAATGATAATAAATACCCTGCTCAGCTTGAGGATTATTTAAAATGGAATGATGATATGATAATCGGAAAGATATCGGAAAAGAAATCTGTATCTGAAAATGCAAGACGCTTTTTAAATCGTGAGATTATGAGTTGTGTTTATGAAACTCACACACATGCCAATTCTAATACGAATAGTAACGATCAGCAATTATTTAGAGTATTAAAACGCGAGTTGAAAAATAAATTACCAAATTGTATACTATATGAAGACGAAGCTATTAAGCTGGCACATAAAATTCCTGTTTTAGAACGTTTTAATGCTGATAGTGGTAAGGGAATTCCCATTGTGTCGCCATTCCTTGAAAAGCCAACTAGCATTACAGATGAATCTGTTTTGTTAAACAGTCTAACATCACCGATCAATATTAAACGCATATATGTGGATAAAATGCATGCAAAAGAAGCAAAAACAGTTGTTAAAGAATATCTTGCTGAGGAAGGAGAAAACAATGAAGAATAATGTTGCCTATGTTATCAGACAGATGACTGAAATTGCAAATCATTCTCCGGTAAAAAAAGCATTACAGAAGATGGTATTCTTAATTGAAAGGAAAGGTGTAAATCTGGGTTTCAAATATATGCTTCATTTTTATGGACCGTATTGCCCGGAACTTGATCACGAAACGGCAGTTTTGAGTGGCAAAGGAGTCATTTCCTTTATATATGGGCAATATGGACATAATATGAATATTACTGATGAATTTAAGGATATTGAAAGTGAAAATTTGGTAGAATCTCAACAGAAAATAATTCAGTCAGTAATTAATCGTTATAAAAATTATTCTGCTTCGGAATTGGAATTGCTGACAACTGCTATTTATGTTTATGACTATACGGGCGCTAGAACAAGAAAAGCAATAAGTGATAATGTAAAAAAAATTAAAGGAGAAAAATATAGCGATATTGAAATTGAAAAAGAGATAAATGAATTTTCATATTTTGGAATAGCAGTTTAGGATTTATGGTGAATTATCCTATGTTAAATATTTATATTGCAATTGTTTTGAATAGGCAACGATATTAGGAAAAACAATTGACAAGTCAACTTTGGGGCCAATGGCGAAACATAACGTAGTGATGGGCGGCATCGGTGCCGATTTCATAAGCGCATATTTTATGCTTGCCATTGTGCTCTTTGTATTTGTTGGGAAAAAACTTTTGGCATTTTACAAAATTTATATATACTTTTTTTGGAGACCTTATGCCCGGTACATTATTTTTGGTCGCAACCCCTATCGGAAATCTGGGCGACATGACGCCGCGAGCGCTGCAGGCGCTGACGGATGCTGATTTAATTGCAGCGGAAGACACCCGGCGCACGCTGCAGCTGCTGAACCATTTTTCCATTAAGGGAAAGCTGATCCATTACGACGAAAACAATAAAGAGAAGCAGGGGCCTGTATTATTGCAGGAACTGTTGCAGGGAAACAATGTGGCGCTGGTAACTGACGCAGGCTTTCCGGGGATTTCGGATCCGGGGGAGGCCATGGCAAAGCTGGCCATTGAAAACGGTATTACCGTCACGCCGGTGCCGGGGGCCAATGCCTGCCTCACCGCCCTGGTAGCTTCAGGACTTCCATCCACACCTTTCTTTTTCGGAGCGTTTCTGCCAAAAAGCAAAAAGAACCGGAAAGAGCAGCTGGAAAAATGGAAACAAATCCCTGCGACTGTTGTGTTATA
>Ga0256405_10007120_pt1 | contig 17172 bp, 13 predicted proteins | sample RumenRJG_02DNA_FD_189096 | JGI IMG/M metagenome (GOLD analysis project Ga0256405, IMG submission 189096) | Bovine rumen microbial communities from Lethbridge, Alberta, Canada - RJG_02 | ecosystem: Host-associated > Mammals > Digestive system > Stomach > Rumen | place: Canada: Alberta...
TTTTGACGAAGTCGTTGAAATGGGATTTGCGGATCCACTCGATCCGTTTTGCGTAAATGGAACCGGCGGGGACCATTTTCTCCGCCTTGGCAATGGCGTCTTCCAACCGGTCCAGGACTTTGTCGGTGTAGATTTCTTCATAGAGTTCCTTGCCGGAAAACTTGGCGAACATCTTTTCGATGTCGCCCTGAGTGGACTTGACATTTTCCCAACGGTCGATCATGAGGGTAAAGAACCGCTTCATTTCCGGGGCAGCGGGCCCGTAGAACAGTTTATAATGACGGTCAAGTTCGGAGTCGACATTGATCGGGGCGCCCCACATGGCTTTCATGCTGAAATAGAACGTGAGGTAATTCTGACCGAGGTCAGCGGTGGTTTTTTCTCCTTTATATGCCGGATTGATCGGCATTTCGCGTCCGGCGAGTCCGCCCGCAAGCTTGGTGTCGTTCAGTTCGATGAAGCAGCCGCGGATCTGCGGATACGCGCGGTACCATTTGTCGGCGATATGCGGCATCTGGTAAGGATAGGCGTCGCGGTAGGGAAGATAGTAATGCCAGATCGTTATCTGTTTTGCTTTTTCGCTCCACATTTTCAGCGTTTTTTCGAACGAGCCGCGGTAACGTTTGCTGCCGTAGAAGAGAAAATACGGATCGGCGCAGATCGAAACGATCACGTTGTCCGGCAGTTTGAAATCCGGCGGATAGTAGTAGCTTTCATAGGGATTGGTGAGCACCTTCTTGTCCGGATATTTTTTCTGCACATGCTCGGCGACCTTTTTGACGAATGAGAAAACCAGATTGCTCATTTCTGCACGGGGTTTGGTGTTGATCATCGCCTGACAGTTTTTGCAATGGCATTGATTCAGATTGAAGCAGTCGTCCGGCATGACATAGACAAAATAATCATCCGGGTGCATATTTTTCCAGAATTTTGCCTTGCCGTTTTTGGCATAATAATCATCGATCGCATCGCAATAGGCTTTCAGGAAATCCGGATTGGTAAGACAGTATTGCGGATAGCCCGCCCAGCGGCGTTCGGAGGGTTTGGTCCCGGGACGGAACCCGCCGATTTCGCGTTTGCCGTCCAGACGCAATGCGAAAAAGTCAGGCCGGGTCTTATGGTAAGGGAAGTAGAAATCTTCCATTGTATGGTTGGCACTGCCGGAGCGGGTCCCGAAAGCACGCATGCGGCGGTTGAAAACCAGCGAGTCACGCGAGGAGAATTCATTCCATTTGAAAGGCCAGTAAGTGCGGGCGAAATAGGCCGGCTTCTGTTCGATCGGCAAACCGGAAGTTTCCACTTTTTTCAGCGGCTCAAAAGCTTCCCCGAATTCTCCCGGCGTATACCAGCGGACCCCGAGGAAACGTTCGATGAATTCGTAGGTTCCGAAAAGCAGTCCGAAATCGGCCTTCCTGTTGGATACCGGATCGAAATCGCATTCCGCTCCCATGATCGAAATATCGCCGGAGGGAAGTTCCGCGATGCGGAATCGTTCGCTTTTGTGATATTTCGCCGGATCGAAATCCGCCGTCTTCGGCAGTTCGGTGTGCGCTCCGATATAGACCGCTTTGCGGCCGGCAGCCTTCGCGGTAAGGATCTTCGCCTCAACTCCTGAGACTTTTTTCAGGTAGGTCTTCAGTTCGTTTGCCGCATAGACGGTTGCTTTCGGGGCTTTTGCGCGGATCACGATGTCATAACTGCTTTGCCCGTTTTCCGCAATGACCGCGGCGGAAAGTTTTACGCAAGGAAGAACTGCCGCCAGGAGAAAAAATGCAAGGATCCCGTGTTTCATCTGTAATTTCCCTTATAAATAATGTGTGATTTTATTTTGCCGCAGGAGCGGGAACGCGGATATAGTCGATCTCGATCGACCGCTCGACATCGTCGTTTTTCTGGTTGGAAAGTATATCCAGCGCGGTCAGTTTCGCCGGGGCGGGTTTCGCCTTCTTCTGGCCGCCGAAGCCGTCCTTGTTCATTTCGATCCGGACCGTTTTCCATTCCGCGGAAGCGGGCAGACGTTTCCAGTCGCCGAACGATTTTCCGGAAGCGTCTTTGTAACTCCAGGTAATGAGATTGCTGATCCCGTTGACCGGAGTCCGGTAGCGGATCTCCAGCGCGGTGCCGCCCTTGAGGTCGATCGGGGTGGCCACCCCATAAACAAAAGCCCCCTGCGCTTTCGGAGAACATTTCGGTCCGAACTTGTAATAGAGGATCAGCGAACCGTCCTTGTATTCCTTGCGGAAGCTCGCCGCTTTCTCTTTGTCATTGTTAACGCGCTGGATCACATAGGCTTTCTTGCCGGTGAAGTCATCCTTCCAGACGTCCGTATCGGCGGCATGCGCGGCAAAGAGAGCTGCGGAGCAGGCGGTGAACAGGGTAATATTCAAAATGCGTTTGTTCATGATTCATCCTTTCCTTATTTTTGCTGATGAACTTTATTTCATGAATTTATTTCCGTAGGTTTCGCTGCTATTCCAGGCCGGGGTATTTTTCTTCCTCAAAGCGGCACTGGTCAAGCCTTCGATATGTCCGTCTGCGAAAAGCATGTTGAGTCTGTCCCCATGGCGCTGCCGGCTGGCATTGTTCCCGTTATTGACAACCTTGTAGATACCATAATTGATGACGGGAAGAGTATCAGATGTTCCCCACGTGGGAAGACCAGTCGACTGATTCAACGGCGTAACAGAATCGCAGATATAGGCTTTTTTGCTGGGGGAGGAAATTTTGTGCATTTTCCATCCTTTGCTGTAATTTACTACCTTTGACTCTGTGGCACTCGTATCCGCTCCCCCGATAAAGTAGAACATCATCCCGAATTGAGGATAGCAATAATTCCAGAATCCCTTCGGCGAAGGACATGCCGGACAGGTGAAAACGCCGCGGCGGGCACTGAGCGGCGTATTGGAGTTCTCTTTGCTGGAGAGATCCGGATTGTCGTCCTGGATCCCCACATAAGAGCGGATATAGTATGCCCAGGTCATATTCGCAGTCCCTCCCATATTTCTGTATCTCCCGTCAAGGGGGATCGTCAGATCGTTGCTTTCCATGCTGTAATGGAGGATCGCACGGCCGACTTCACGCAGGTTTCCCGAACAGGCGGTCAGTCTTGCCGAGGCTCTGGCTTTGTTCAAGGCCGGCAGCAGCATTCCCGCCAGAATAGCGATGATCGCGATCACGACCAGCAACTCGATCAAAGTGAAACATCTATGAATGCTTTTCATTTTTGTTCCTTTCTTTAAATTTTATGGCTGAAAATATTCCATCCGATTTCGACTATACTACTGTATTTTATTATTTGCAAGATTTCAATCTTGCTTTTTATTGTTTCGTTTTGCTTTTTTGGACGACAAAACAGATTTCCGGATATTTTTCATTCTGCCATTGAAACCATTCTTTTTCTGATTGCATTCCCGGATCGAGGATGTATATTACAGATCCGGAGAGTTTTTTTCGGTGTTTCATTCTTGCTATTAAGTTTGTCAGGAGCGTTGCGTCATGGCCCTTGAGGAAAAAGAATTGCTTTCGGCATTCAGCCGGGGGATCCGGCGGATCATTTGCAGACATTCCCCTGGAACTCCGGAGACGGAAAATGAGCATTCCCGGATCCACCAGCACAGGGAAATTCTTTTTGTCCTCCGGGGCGAAAGCAATTTCCCGCTGAATCACAAACTGTTTGATGTCAAAGCCGGAGATGTGATCCTGATCGACCGCTGGATCCCCCATCGGTTCGGTTATCTGCCGTCTGAAAAAAATATGCTTTATCTCTGGTTTTATCTGTTTCCCACCCATTTGAATTTTCTCCTGCATCAGATCGACCAGGACGGAAATGTGAGTTACGTGATCAAGTGGGTCGAACTTGCCTCCGATTTGAAACTGGTCCTTGACCGCCGCTGGGATGAATTCGATAAGCTTTCTCCGCAGAAAGCGTTGGCGAACCTGGACCGTTTCCTGAATTTTCCGCTGAATATGCTCCTGGATGAATTCCGGCTGTATCTTCACTTGAATGAACTGAAAGAAGAGAAAAGCCTGGCGAACAATGACATCGTCAATTCCATCCAGCGCATTATCGAGGCGAAAAACGGACGGGATTGTTCCCTGGCACAGCTGGAAAAACTGACCGGATTCAACCGCTTTTACATTTCGCACCTGTTCAAAGCGGCATACGGCATTTCCATCGGGGAATATATCAATCGGGTCCGGATCATCTTTTTTGAATCGGCCAAGAAAAGGGGAGTAAGCCACAAACAAATCGCTTTCGAACTCGGTTTTTCCTCGAATTCTTCTTTGCTGATGTGGTACCGCAAGGCAAAGGAAAAAGTTTTATACTGGAAAAAGGGCCAGCAATAAGGCCGGCCAACACCCATGGAGGATCATTTTTTTCGCATGGAGTAGAGCAGCAGGCTCAGCTCGAACAGCAGCCAGGTCGGGATGGCCAGCAGCAGCTGGCTGAAAACATCCGGCGGGGAAAAAACCGCTGCCAGAATGAAGATCACCACGATCACCAGCGGCCGTTTTTTGCGCACCGTTTCCAGCTGTACCACGCCAATGGTCAACAGTCCCAGCAACACCATCGGAAGCTGGAACAGGATCATGCCGGCGAGGATCACCAGCAGGATCAGCGAAACAAAATCCCCGATCCCGATCACCGGCCGCATTTCCGGCCCGGCGAACGAGAGGGAAAACCGGACCAGCGCCGGGATGATGAACAGAATGGTGACCGCCGCTCCCAATGCGGCAAGCAGCAGGACCGCCAGCACGGGCAGCCGCAATGCGCGGCGCTCCGAAACGGTCAGGGCAGGGGAGATGAAACCCCAGATCCACCACAATGCCCCGGGCAGCGTGATGCACAGCGAAAGCATCAGCATGATTTTCAGACGGGTAAGGAACGGTTCCATCAACGTGAAATAATGGAGCGCGAACCCTTCCGGCGCGGCATATCCCAGCAGCAGTTTCAGCAGTGTTTCGGAAAAATACCAGCCGGGAATGCACCCCAGGATAAACAGCAGCAGGATCTTCAGCAGTACGGAACGCAGGGCTTCCAGATGTTCCAGAAAACCCGCATTGTCAGGATCGGCGGACATGGAGATCTCCGGGGAAGGGGATTATTTTTCCTCTTTCTTTTCAGCCTGGGTGGCTGCTTCGGCGTTGTTTTCGGCGGCATCCTGCAGTTCACGGGTCTCTTTGACCAGATCCTCTTTCGCTTTCTTGAACTCATAACTGGCCCGCCCCAGCGAACGTGCCAGTTCCGGAATTTTTTTCGCCCCGAAAAGAATCAGTATCACTGCGATGATCACCAGAATTTCCGTCATGCTCAGTCCCATCACCAACCTCACTTTCCTTGTTCATTGGTAAATTATCCCGGATAATCATAAAATCAAGCGGGCAATATTATTTTTTCTGCTTTTCTTCCCGGTCGCCTTTCAGCGCGGCTGCTGCTGGCTCAGACAATGCAGCGCACCGCCTTCCAGCAGGATGTCATAACAATCCAACGGGATGATCTCCCGGTCCGGAAATGCCTGATGCAGCAGCGCCATCGCCGCTTCGGCGGAAGCGTCCTGACGGTAGGTCGGGAACAGGACCGCTCCGTTGATCAGCAGATAATTGGCATAGGTCGCCGGCAGGATGTCCGTGCGCCAGCCTTCCGGATAAACCGGATCGGGCATCGGCAGCGGAACCACTTCCAGTTTTACGCCGTCCGCGTTCCGCATTTTCTTCAGGGACTGGAAATTGTGTTCAATCGCGTCATACCCCGGATGCGTTTTCTTCACCTTCGCCGCCGCCACGGTTTCCGCATTCAGGAAACGCGCCAGGGTGTCGATATGTCCGTCGGTGTCGTCGCCGGGCAGTCCGCTGTCCAGCCAGAGGATCTTCCGCATCCCGAGCGCATCGCAGAGGATCCGTTCCGCTTTGGATTCGGTCATATCCGCGTTCCGGTTGGCGTTGAGCATGACCGAACGGGTGGTCAGCAGCGTTCCCGCTCCGTTGGTCTCCAATGCTCCGCCCTCGCAGACGAAGGGGACGGGAAATCTTCGGCAGTGCAGGCAGCGTGCGATTTTCGACGGGACCGCGTTGTCGAGTTCCCAGGTGAATTTTCCGCCCCAGGCATTGTATTGGAAATCCGCCATGGCGATCCGTCCGGTCGCGGGATTTTTCAGGAATACCGGGCCGTGATCCCGGCACCAGGCGTCGTTGGTTTCGATGTCGAAGAATTCCACCTGTTCGAGCAGCGCACCATGATCCGCCAGCAGGGCGGCGATCCTGGCATTGTTTCGGGCCGGAACGACGATCCGGAGCAGTTCCCTGCGGCTGATCGCCGCTGCAAAATCCGCGTAGGCCGATTCCATGGCGTCGAAACAGTCCGCCCAGGTTTCCGGATTGCAGGGCCAGCTGAGATAGACACAGGTCTGTTCGCTCCATTCGGCGGGGAAGGTATACCCGAGTTCCCGCGGCGAGCGTCCGGCAGGAAAGAGCCGTTCAGTCATCGAAACGCCTCGCAAGTTTGCCGTAGGAATCGATCCGGCGGTCGCGGAAGAACGGCCACATCCTCCGGTGTTCCTCCATCGCGGCCAGGTCGCAGTCCGCGTAATATATTCCGGCTTTGTTCCGGTCGCCCAGCACCAGATGGTTGCCGTAGAAGTCCGCGGCAAACGAGGAACCCCAGAATTTGGTCCCGTGCTCCGTGCCGACCCGATTGACCGCGGCAAAGAAACAGCCGTTGGCGACGGCATGTCCACGCTGCACGTTCAGCCAGGCGTCCCGCTGGAGATCCGCCAGCGAGTCCGGTTCGGAGGCGATCCCGCCGATCGCGGTCGGGCAGAAGATGATCTGTGCTCCGGCCAGGGCGGTCAGCCGCGCCGCTTCCGGATACCACTGGTCCCAGCAGACCAGCACGCCGATGTCCGCGTAACGGGTATGGAACGCGCGGTATGGCAGGTCGCCGGGCGCGAAATAGAATTTTTCCTCGAAACCGGGGTCCTGCGGAATGTGCATCTTGCGGTATTTCCCCATCAGCGTCCCGTCCGCATCGATGACCACCGCTGTGTTGTGGCACAATCCCGGCGCACGCCGCTCGAACAGCGAAAGCACCAGCACAACGGAAAGTTCTTCGGCAAGGCGGCAGAAGCGGGCAGTCCATTCCGAGGGGATCTCCATGGCCAGATCGAAGAAACTGCTGTCCTGTTTCCAGCAGAAATATTCGGTCAGGAACAGTTCCTGGGTGCAGATGATCCGCGCTCCGCCCGCGGCGGCTTTCCGGATCAGTTTTTCCGTATGGGCTGCAGCCGCGGAGCGGTCCCCCCGGCATTTGTCCTGAAGCAATGCTATTTTTACGGTCGGCAATTTCATTTTATCTGTCTCCCTGATTGAATGCGGTGCGTCCGCTCAGTGCGGCGGCAATAGTGGCCGGATCGGCAAAACTCAGATCGGACCCGGCGGGAAGTCCCTGCGCCAGTCTGCTGGTTTTCAGCCCGAACTTTTTCAGCCGGTTGACCAGATAAACCGCGGTGGCCTGTCCTTCCACATCCGGACTCAATGCGAAAATGATTTCCCGGAACGTTCCGGATTCGAGCCGTTTTTCCAGTGCGTCCGCGGAAATGGATTCCACGCCGCGCCCTTCCAGCGGGGCAATGCGTCCGCCAAGCACATGATACACGCCGCGGAATACGCCGCAGGCTTCGATGCTGCGGATCTGCGGGGTGTCTTCCACCACGCAAAGGACTTCGGGATCACGGGACGGCGAAGCGCAGATCGGGCAGATCACCCGTTCCGTTTCCTCCCGGACATCCGCCAGATTGCCGCAGATGCTGCATTTCCCGACTTTTTTCTTCAGGCCGGCCAGAACTTCGGCCAACGCCTGCAGCCTGGAGTCATCCCACGAATGCAGATTCATTGCCATCCGTTCCGCACTCCGGCGGCCGACGCCCGGCAAGCCGCGGAGCAGTTCCATCAGGTCTTCCAATGCCTGCGGATATTTTTCATTCATACCGGAGATCTCACATCAGTCCGGGCAGATTCAATCCGCCGGTCGCTTCCGAAAGTTTGGCTGCGCTGACCTGCTTGAATTGCCCCAGTGCGTCCTGAAGGGCCGAGGCACAGGCGGTTTCCAGCAGCGATGCACTGCCGGAACTCAGCAGTGAAGGGTCCACATGGACTCCTTTCACGTTCAAGTCCCCGCTCATTTCAATGACTACTTTCCCCGCCGGGTCTTTCCCCGTCAGAGTCGTGGCTGCCAGATCCTCTTTCATTTTTTTCATATTCTTCTGGATCTCACCGAATTTCTTCATCAGACCCGCCATTTCTCCCAGGTTGCCGAACATGATGCTTTCCTTTCAAATTCTTATTGGTTGAAGGTTTCTTCCAGTTTCAGATCGCGTTTTCCCCCATTCAGCACGGCTTTCTGGTAGGCCTTTATGGCAGATCCCTTTTCCTTCCGTTTGAGATGGATCCTGGTCAGTGCCATATATGCTTCCGGGGATTGGTCATCCATGTCTGCCGCCTGCCAGAAATGCCACAGCGCCATGCCAAGATCGCCGGCCTTTTCCGCTTCGGCGCCTTTCTTCATGGCATCCAGGTATTCCTGGGATTTTGCTTTCCCGACGGACACTTTTCCTGTTTTCTTTGCCGGTCCGGCTTTGGCGGATGGGGTTTTCTTTTTCTGGACCGCAGCCGTCTTCTGTGCTGCTTTCTCCTGTTTGGCAGGCTGTTTTTCGGTTTCGTTCTTCTTTTCCGGCATATCCAGATGGCTGCGTCTGCGGTCGTTCATCGCGATCCGCTTGGATTCCGGGACCTTCACGATGCCGTCTTCGATATCCGCCCGGAGCATCTTCAATTCTCCGCGGGTTTTCTTTGCATCGTAAAGGGCAATTTTCGCCTCGTTTTCCGCTTTGTCCGCGGCTTCACGCTGACGCAGGGCCAGGATCCGGTACGATTCCGCGCTCTTGTTCAGGTCACGGATCTGTTTTTTCAGGGATTCATGTTCCTTCAGCAGGTCGGTGATGACGACATTTTTCGAAGCGGCTTCCCGGACCAGTTCGTCTTCGGAACCCTCAGCCAGTTTCCGCAGTGTGCCGTTCAATTCTTCGATCTTTTTCTTCAACTGCACTTTCTCTTCTTCCGAAAGAGCTTTGAACAGCTGTTTCTTCAGGTCGGCGATTTGGAGCTTGGCCTGCTTCATATCCTTTTCCAGCGTGTTTTTTTGTCCGGTAAGTTTCTGGATCGACTCTTTATATTGAGTGTTTTCTTCCCGCATGACCAGCAGCTGGCCGGCCTGTTTCTGCAGTTCCGATTTCAGATTCTGTTCCATCAGACCCGCATTTTTCCGGACCGACTGATTTTCCTGGCGCAGTCCGGCGGTTTCTTTCCGCAGGATATCCAGATCGTTCTTCATTTTCTCAAGATCCAGTATGGTGTTCCGCAGTCTGGCCACGTCCGTCTCATATCCGGAAATGGCTTTCCGCATTTTTTCCATTTGTCCCTGTGTTCTGCCGATTTGCGCCTGCAGACGGGTTATGTTGTTTTCCAGGGCTGCTTTTTCCGCCTGCAGTTTCGTATTTTCCTGAGTCGTCTGTTCCCTGGCCGTTTGCGCCGCCGCCAGTTCCGCAGCGGTGGGCAGTTTGGCTTTCGCCGCATCCAGATCCTTCACCAGCTGATTGCGTTCTTCCGCAGTCGCCTGCAGCGTTTTCTGCAGCTGGGAAATTTCACTCAGCAGTTCAAGACGCATTTTTTCCCTTTTGGCGGCGGTTTGTCTGCTCCGGAGCAGTTTGGCCTGGGTGTCGGTGTATTTCTGTTCCTGAAGTGCCAGTGACGACTTGAGCTGGGTGATCTCCTGCAGCCGGGATTCGCTGTTTCTGGTTTCCGTTACCAACTTGGCCACCGTTTCCTGCAGCTGCTGGTTCAGCAAGGCGATCTGCTTGCGGGCATCCGCCAGTTCCCTGTCCGTTTTTGCCGCACTGGCTTTCAGCTCGTCATGCTGTTTTTCCAGCGAGGCCAGTTTTTCCTTGGAACCGTCCGGGACAGGAACGGGTACCGGAGCGGGAACAACCAGCTCTTTTTCCCGTTTTTTCGATTCGGCCAGCTGACGGCGCAGTTCTGTCCGTTCCTGTTTCATGCCGTCCATTTCTTTCTGGAGATCCTGATTGCGGCCATTGGCTGCGGAGAGTTGTTCACGCAAGTTTTTGTTTTCCTGGGCCGTGGCTGCGGAATCAGCCAGCTGCTTGCGCAGTCCTTCGCTTTCCGCTTTGAGGGAACTGTTTTCCTGCTGAAGCGTTTTTACGCTGGCCGTCTGAGTGCGCAACCCTTCGTTTTCCGCTTTGAGGGAACTGTTTTCCTGCTGAAGGATTTTTGCGTTTGCCGTCTGAGTGCGCAGCACTTCGTTTTCCGCTTTGAGCGAGCTGTTTTCCTGCTGAAGGATTTTTGCGTTTGCCGTCTGAGTGCGCAACCCTTCGTTTTCCGCTTTGAGCGAGCTGTTTTCCTGCTGAAGGATTTTTGCGTTTGCCGTCTGAGTGCGCAGCCCTTCGTTTTCCGCTTTGAGCGAGCTGTTTTCCTGCTGAAGGATTTTTACACTGGCCGTCTGCGTGCGCAGCCCTTCGTTTTCCGCTTTGAGCGAGCTGTTTTCCTGCTGGAGCGTTTTTACACTGGCCGTCTGCGTGCGCAGCCCTTCGTTTTCCGCTTTGAGCGAGCTGTTTTCCTGCTGGAGCGTTTTTACACTGGCCGTCTGAGTGCGCAGCCCTTCGTTTTCCGCTTTGAGGGAACTGTTTTCCGATTGGAGGGTCCGGTTCTTTGCCGAAATTTCCGCCAGCTGCTTGCGTAATTCCACTACGATCGCAGCCGGCTGATTCCCTTCCTGCGCCTTCAGCTGAGCCTGAAGCTGTTTCCTGTTCGTTTCACTGGCCTGAAGCGCAATGGCGGAATCCCGCTGCAGTTTGCTCAGCTGTGCCGAAAGACGGGTCTGCTGTTCTCTGAGCCCGGCATTTTCCGCTTCGGATTTTTTCAACCGCTCGGCAATTCTATCATACTGTGCTTTGAATGCGGCGCTTTCCGCTTCGTTTTTTTGCAGACGCGCGGCGATTTCGTTACGCTGAGCCTTGAGTTCCGCGTTTTCCGCTTCGGATTTTTTCAGCAGGACAACGATCCCGTTATATTGTGTCCGGAGACCAGTGTTGCTGGTCTCATTTTTCTGCAGCCGGGCAGCGACTTCATTATGCCGGGTCTTGAGTGCGGCATTTTCGGTCCGGGACTGCTGCAGTTGTGCGGCGACCTCGTCATGCCGGGTCTTGAGTGCGGCATTTTCGGTCCGGGACTGCTGCAGACGTGCGGCGACCTCGTCATGCCGGGTCTTGAGTGCGGTGTTTTCGGCCTGGGCCTGCTGCAGCTGTGCGGCGATCTCATTATGGCGGGTCTTGAGTGCGGCGTTTTCGGCTTGAGACTTCTGCAGCTGCGCGGCAACTGCATTTTTCTGCTGCTGGAGCTGGCTGCTGGCTGTCAGATTGCTTGCCAGCTGGGCATTGAGTTCCGCCTGTTTTTGCTTAAGACGCAGGGTTTCCGCATCCATGGCCGCCAGTTTTTCGTTTTTAACTTTGAGTTCCGCGGTCAATCCGTCCACCGTCTGATTTTTCAAAGTGGTTTCTGCTGCCGACCGGCTGGCTTCAAGCTGCAGTTTTTTCATTCTGGTCTCCAGTGCGGCCACTTCCCCCTGGCTGGCAGCCAAAGCGGCGGCGGCAACGGCCAGTTTCTTCCGCTCTTCCGCCAGTTTGACTTCCAGTTCTCCGCGGCTGCGTTCCAGTTCCGCCTGCTTGTTTTGCGATGCTGTCAGTTCCGCTTTGATCCCGGCCGGGTCTCCGAACCGTTTCAGCTGAGCGATCTCCTTGATCGCAGCATCGCGTTCCGCCGTGCGGTTCCGGACTTCCTGCCTGGCGGCCTCCAGACGGTTTTTCAGGGTTTCGGTCAGCCGGTCGTTGACTTTGGAAGCCAGCAGTTCGCGTTCTTTTATAGCAGTATCAAGCTGTTTCCGCAGCTGCATATTAGCCTCGCGCATTTTCCGGAAGGAAACTTCCAGCTCGGAAAATTGTTTGGAGATCGCATCGTTGGCTTTTGCAAAATCATTGCGCTGTTCGATATTGAGCACCAGCGTCTTGCGGATCCTGGCCAATTCCTCGTTCAATCCGGTGATCCTGGCTTCCAATCCGGTCCGGTCAAGGCGCAGTTTTTCCAGTTCTTTCCTGATTTTGCTGTTTTCATTGCGCAGGGCAACGGCTTCCGTCTCGATCTTTTTGGTCAGTTCGCTGGAGGAAATGCGGCCGGCACGCAGGACCCGCAATTCCGAGGCGGAACGTTCCAGCTCCTGATTTTTCCTGGCCAGCACTTTGTTCAGCCTCAGGGATTCCGCTTCCGATTTTTTCAGGGCTTCCGCCAGTTCCTTTTGCCTGGCAGAATTCTCCCGGACGATCCTTTCCGAAGACTGCAGTTCCGTCGTATATTTCCGGGTCAGTTCCGCATGTTCTTTTTTCAGACGGTCCAGTTCGGCGGAAATTATTTTCATTTCTTCTTCCAGCTTCGAATATCCCGCCGACCGTTCCCGGAATGCCTTGGCGTATGCCGCACTTTTATTCTGTTCGGCGGCGAGCAGCCGTTCCAATTCCGCCGTGCGGGGGGAATTTTTCCGCTGTTCTTCCTGGATCTTGTCAAACTGCAGCTTGATCGAAGCCAGCTGTTTTTCCAGATTTGCACGTTCCCTCATCAGGCTGTTGATCTGCTGCTGTGCCATTTCGGCGCGGGCCGCGCCCGGCCGCAGTTTTGTCATTTCTTTCTGCAGTTCTTCGATCTGTTTTTTGCGCAGCGCATTTTCCTGCATCGTCTGCCGCAGCTGACGGTCCAGATTCTTCTGTTCGGCGGAGGTTCCGGCATGGGTGCGGACCGCGGACTGATTTTGCGCAGACGGTTCGGCGGAAGCGGCTGCACGATTCAGGCTTCTTTTTGCGGCATCGGCGGCTTCTCCTGCCCGGCGTTCAGCGGTCAGCAGACGGCGGCGGCAGAGATTCATACGGTATTCGATGACATTCCGGTTCCATTGCGGATTCTGTCTTCTCACTTCCTGAAAGGATTCCAGCGACTTCTTGTACAGCGGCAGCGATTCGGCATATTTGCCGGAGATCATCTTCATTTCGCCTTTTTCGTAGTACTCAAATCCCTGCCGCCAAATGTCCCACAGTTCACGGGAAACTCTCCGGTCCGGGGTGGACATCGGACGGTCGCCCTGCGCGACCACTTCCTGATACGGAAGCAGCGCCGCACCCAGAAATGCGGTCAGGAATATGCCGTTTTTTACCAGAAATTTCGTGTTCATAAGTCCTTTCCTCCTTTATACAGCCTGGCGGGTCCGTATGTATTCGGCAAACTTATGTTCCAGCGACAGCGGGATCTCCACTGCCGCCAGGAACGTGCCGTCCCCGCTCCATTCGGATTCATATATTTTCCCTTTCGCATGCGCCAGCGCCATCAGGTCCTGACGCATCGGCGGTATGGCGATCTCCACCACCATGGTATTGCGTCTGGCCCTCAGCGACAACGCTTGAAACAACTGGTCGAAACCGGTCCGCTCCAGACTCGATATGAAGATCCCGTCCGGCGCCAGCGAACGGATCCTTGCCAGCGCCACCGGATCGGTCTGCAGATCGCATTTGTTGAACACCACCAGCATCGGCTTTTCCGCCGCACCCAGTTCGTTCAATACCGAAAGCGTCGTTTCCCAATGGGAGCAGACATGCGGACTGGCCGCATCCAGCACCAGCAGCAGGAAATCCGCCAGCATCGCCTCTTCCAGCGTGGATTTGAACGCCTCCACCAGCGTGTGCGGCAGTTTGCGCACAAATCCGACCGTATCGGTCAGCAGCAGCTCCGCCTTGTCCGGCAGTGTCAGTTTCCGCGTGGTCGGATCCAGCGTGGCAAAAAGTTTGTCTTCCGCCATGACTCCCGCATCGGTCAATGCGTTCAGCAGCGTGGATTTCCCGGCGTTGGTATATCCGATGATCGCACAGTTGACCAGCTGGCCGCGGAGCCGTTCCTTGCGCTGCGTGGCACGGTGCGCACGCACATCCGCCAGATCATTTTCCAGTGCCGAGATCCGTTTCTTCACCATTCGGCGGTCGTATTCGATCTGCTTTTCACCCGCGCCGCGTGCACCGACCACGCCGCCGTGCTGCCGCGAAAGGTGCGACCACGCGCCCGTGAGCCGCGGCAGATAGTATCGGTTCCTGGCCAGTTCCACCTGCAGCACCGCTTCCTTCGTCCGGGCGCGTTCCGCAAAAATGTCCAGGATCACTTCCTGACGGTCGAACACCCGCATCGAGGAGGCTTTTTCCAGGTTGCGCTGCTGGGACGGCCCCAGTTCACAATCGAAAATCAAGATGTCCGCTCCGGCTGCTGCGGCCTGTTCCCGGATCTCCTCCAGTTTTCCGCTGCCCACATAGTATTTCGGATGGATCTGACGTACTTGCGCAATGGTCTCTCCGCAGACCGGCACCCCGAGCGTCGAGGCCAATTCCCGCAGCTCTTCCAGATATTCCCGTGCAGCGGCCATCCCTTCGTTCTGGTCGGAAATTCCCACCAGAAAAGCGTTTTCCTGACGGACCGCAGTCGGATAAGGTTTCTCCTGAAAAGCCTCGTTCATCCCCGTCTCACAGCTTGTTGGTGATCAATTTGTAGTTTTTCACGAAATACGAAATTCCCGAATACAGTGTGAAAAACACTACCAGCAGCATGATCCCATACCAGATCTTCCACACCGTCGGTTCAAAAATGTCAAAGCCGAAAAGTTTCACCCAACCCGCTCCGGCAATGATCAGGGACAGCATCTGAAAAGCTGTCTTGAATTTTCCCGATTTGTCCGCCGAGATCACCACTCCGTCGCTGACCGCCAGCAGACGCAGCCCGGTCACCAGAAATTCCCGGGACAGCACCACCACCACGATCCACGCCGGAATGATCCGGTAGTCCGCCATCATCACGAACGTCGCCACAATGAAGATCTTGTCCGCCAGCGGGTCCATCAGCCGTCCGAAATCGCTTTCGCATTTGCATCTGCGGGCGATCTGTCCGTCCAGAAAATCCGTGATCCCCGCCAGGATCGCGATGATGTAGGCGATCAGATGACACCTTTCGGATACATACTTCGGGATCTCGATGAAATTGATCTTGTCCGCATCGATATTGGCCAGCGCCACGAAAAAGAAAATCAGGACGATCCGGCTGACCGTCAGCTGATTCGGCAGGTTTTTGATGACTTTATTCATGTGTCCTCCTATGGATCATTACCGCATCCAGTTCATATTCCGCCGCTTGCTCGATCCGGACCAGGATCCGGTCGCCGGCCCGGAGTTTCCCCCGGTATTTCACCCGCACCAGATTGTCGATATCCGGCGCATCCAGCAAGGTCCTGCCTTCCGCTTCGCCCCGGACGGCGATCCGGTCGATGATGACCGGCTGTTCACTTCCGACCATGGCTTCATTGCGGCGGAGAGAGATCTCCTGCTGGGCCTGCAGCAGTTTCGCCGCCCGGGTTTTTCCTGTCCGCGCAGGAACCTGATCCTGCATATCCGCCGCCCGGGTCCCGGGTTCGCGGGAATAAGCAAACACGCCCAGCCGCGCAAAGCCGGTCTCTTTCACATATTGCAGCAGTTCATTGAAATCTGCGCTCGTTTCACCCGGAAAACCGGTCATCAGCGTGGTCCTTACTTCATATCCCAATGCTATGATGGCTCTGACCGTTTCCCGTGTTTGTGCGCCGAATACTTTCCGTCCCATCTTCCGGAGCACGTTGTCCGCTATGTGCTGGATCGGCATTTCGATGCACCGCACCAGATGCTTCATTCCCTTCAGCGCCTTCAGCAGTTCCTCATTCACACTGGCCGGATGCAGATACATCAGGCGCAGAATGAAATCGCCTTTCAGTCGGTCCAGCCGTTTCAGCAGCTGCGCCAGTTCCGGTTTCCCTCCGCGGTCCCGGCCGAATCCGCCGCTGTCCTGTGCAATCAGGATGATCTCGAACACGCCGTTCCGGATCAGTCCGCGCACTTCTTCCACCACCGAATCCGCTGTCCGGGACCGCAGCGGTCCTCGGATGGACGGGATCATGCAATAAGCACAGCAGTTGTCGCAGCCGTCGGCTATCTTGACGTATGCGTAATGGCTCGGCGTCAGCTGCACCCGCGGAGTTTCATGGTCATACAAATAGCACGGACGTTTCGGCAGCCGGGAGTCCTCTCTTTTTCCTCCGCAAAGGCTCAATGCGATTTTTCCCGCGTCCGCGATCCGGTCGATCCGCATCCACGCATCGACATACGGATATTTCGCCAGTTCCGCCGGATCGGCCCATTCGACAAAACAGCCCGCAACGATGATTTTCCTTTTCGCATCGGCCGCTTTCCATTGTTTCAGCGCACGGATATGTTCCGAGGCTTCATCGCGAGCTGCTTTCAGAAATGCGCAGGTGTTGATGAATTGGATGTCTGCTTCCGATTCGGTATCGGTCAGACCGAATCCGCTGCACAGAAACGAGGCGGTCGCCAGTTCGGTGTCAACAAAATTTTTGGCGCACCCCAAACTGGTTATCATGACTTTCCCGGCAAAGGCCGGAATGGCATTTTTCTGATTTTTTTTCAAAAAGATCTCCAAAATCTATATATTATTTATGGTAACTTAGCACGCCTTTTACTCTTTCGCAAATGCCAAGCGGGAAATTAATCAGGTTTTTTGCGAAAACTTTCGGTTTTATCGTTTCTGTAATGATGTTTTCCTCATCGGCTGATTAATTTTCTGTAAAAAATCAAAAAAACGTTTTCAAACCATTTTTGAGGATCGCTCTGCTCTCCATATCGGCTATTAAATCTTTCATCATAAAAATCTCCTGTCAAAAACCTAAAAATCTAAGCTTCCAACCCGATATGATCCTTGACTTTTTTTGAGATTTGTTCTATTCACCATGCCAGTAGATAAATCTTCCGTCAAGAAAAAATCTTCTGCCAAAAACCTAAAAATCTAAGCTTCCAACCCGATATGATCCTTGACTTTTTTTGAGATTTGTTCTATTTACCATGCCAGCAGATAAATCTTCCGTCAAGAAAAAATCTCCTGTCAAAAACCAAAAATCTAAGCTTCCAACCCGATATGATCCTTGACTTT
>Ga0256405_10007122_pt1 | contig 17164 bp, 17 predicted proteins | sample RumenRJG_02DNA_FD_189096 | JGI IMG/M metagenome (GOLD analysis project Ga0256405, IMG submission 189096) | Bovine rumen microbial communities from Lethbridge, Alberta, Canada - RJG_02 | ecosystem: Host-associated > Mammals > Digestive system > Stomach > Rumen | place: Canada: Alberta...
GATAACCGCCAATCACAACATTTATCTCCAGTTGTTAACATTTTATAATCTATTTCTGTCATTCTATAAAAATCATCTGTTTCTGGAATAATAAAATCTCCCATAAGTACATCAAAATATGGAACAGGGCTTTTTATAAAACGAGGAATATATCTTTTTGTTTTGAAACTATTATTTAATATTCCTATTGTCCCATTAATAAGTGAATCTCCGCCTATGTTACTGATATTTTCCCAATAATTTCTCAAACAAATAAGTTTATCTCCATCTTGCGGCGGCCCTTCAAAACCCAATAGACTTCTCATTTTTGTATTTATCATTTGTCTTTTAGCATTGGTTGCAGTAAGTACTTGGTCTCCCCATTGAAGCACACCAGTAGTAAGTTGAGTACTTGGAAGAATTTTTACTTCATTTCCATCAAAAGCGTCAATATTTTCTCCTTCTCTTATCTTCATTGTTAATCTAATAATTTCAGATTCTTGCGCTTGTCGCATAATTTCATCCAAAAAAATATGAGGTTTATTAAGAAGTTGATTATCTTCATCTTTATCTATTGGCGGAAGCTGAAAGGGGTCTCCAAGACAAATTACATACACTTGATGCGAAAACAATAAATCCATTAATGTTTTTGGTGCCATGCTTACTTCATCTACTACCACAACATCATATCCAATAAATTCTTTAGGCTTTCTAAAAAATCCTCCCGCAGGTTTTGGAAAATGATCATAAAGTAGTTTATGTAAAGTACATACATTTTTATTTCCCTTTTTTCTTAAGATTTCTGCGGCTTTACCTGTAAAAGCAGAATAGCAAACTCTATCTTCTTCAACATCAAGTGCATCAATAATAAATCTTACAAGTGTTGATTTACCTGATCCTGCATAACCGCTAATAACCGTATATTTTTCATTGTCTCTATGTCTTTGTACTGCAATTTTTAATCCTTCTTCTTGCTTTTTAGTCAATATCATTTTTTATTCTTCCTTTCATATTCTTAATTATATTATAACAAATTTTTATAAAAAAATCAAGATTGGAAAATGCAAATCAAAAAATTCTAAATGCATTTTCCAATCTGAAGCTCGGTTGTTTTCGCCCCAAGCAGCCAAAGAAATCTTTTGTTTAATTAAAAAGATTCAAAAGAATATTTCTGAAATGTTGCATATTCAGGTGAATCTATAATTTCCCAGTCTTGAACAATAAGCTGTGGATAAGAATTGCCATTCCATTTATTTACAGCACATTTGCATATGGCGTTCATTTCAATATAAGGATGTTTATTTAATATTTCTGAGAATTTTGTAAGTTCTTCTTCTGTAATATTAAATTTTATAATAGATATATTATAAGGGAGAGTAATTTTAAATGTATTGCTTTTCATAAGAGCAATATTTTGATTTGTCATTTTAAAATTAATATTTATATATGCTCTATCTATGTCTTGTCCCCAATAATCATTCATATTGCCGATATCAAGAATAAGTTGAGTATTATCATTATTCTCAAAAAGCTCATAATCTACTCTATATATTGGTTCAGTTGAAATATTTTCTAATATTTTATCAGTTTCAGTAATAAAGATAGGAATTTGTTCTTCTGGAATCCCACAACCCATTGCATTGTCGTGCCCTTGTGCATAGGCAACTACACCAGATTTTTCAAGAATGTCTTTAAAACTATTTACTCCTGTTTTTGTATATCCTCTTCCGCTACCTTCATAGATTCTTTTTTCTGGAGAATATGATAAAACTAAACAAGGACGTTGGTATTTTGCCATCATTTTATTTGCAACTAATCCACGAATATTTGGTTCTATTTCATTCTTTTTTAATAAGAATAATAGAATTTTATGACTTAATAAATTTTGACTTTGAATCTTTGATTCTAATAAAGCCATGCCAGCATCTTCAGCTCTTGTTTGTCTGTTTTTAACATTTGTTGCAGTGCGTAAGGCCTGTGCTAAAATAGTTTCTTGTTCTCCTTCTTTATGTCCTCTTTTATTTGATAATACCTTTGTAAAAGCATAATTATCAAGCATAGATTTAAAAAGCAATTCTTTCTCTGTTTGAGTTCCACTTCTTGTTAAAGCATTAACAAAAGGAACAATAAAAAATGCAGCACCCATAGAAGTGCAAGCCATAGATTCATCTGCTGAAATATAATCTGATTTACTTAAAGGAAATTCATTTTTTTCTATCATTCCTTCTATAAAAGGATTTTTAATATTACATTTTTTAAATCCTTCTGTGACAAGATATCTTGTTTCAAAAGACCGAAGACTCATCATATCTCCGCAAAGACCAAGAGCAACTAAATCTAAATAATCATTAGCATAATTTGTTTTTAATTTACTATCAATAAATCTACAGAATTGCCAAACCACACCAACACCACTTAATTCTTTATTAGGATATTTTGATAGTTGATTATTAATAATTACCGCATCCTAACTAATTTTATCTGTTAAGTGGTGGTCTAATACAATAGTATTTCCTCCATATGCTTTAATGCGGGCATGCTCATTATAGTCATTACTTGCAGAGTCTGGACATAATACAAGTTTATATTTATTTGTTTCAATTTCATCTATACAATCAGCTAATCCATGCTGTTTTCCTTGATGCATTTTCCAAGTTAAACAAGAATTAACCCAAGTAGGAAATATTTTACTTAAATAATTTATAAGCAATGCTGCAGAAGTTATACCATCACAATCGCTATCAACTATAAGAATTGCTTTCTATTGATTTTTAATACAATTTATTAAATATTTTAAAGCTGTTTCTAATTGAAGCAAGCCGAAACTTTCATAATTACAAATGTCTCCTTCACAAAGATGTAAATAATGAAATAAATCAGAAGGCTTTATTCCTCTATTTACAAGTATTTGTTCGATTGGAGAAAATTGAAATATTGGTTTATTAATTAATTCATATTTCATTCAATTCTAACCCTCTCTTTAAATAATATTAAGAATTTTTCTTTACCTTCATCTATTGGACTTGATTTATAAGATAATAAATTATGTAAATCAAACATATAACTTATATTTACATAATGTCCATATTTATTATATATTGTTTTTAATTTTGCCGTCCATTTCTCCCATTCTTCATCCCCAATTTCTTGAAACTGTTTATCAAGAGCAACAACAATTTCTTTAACGCCTAATGAAAGCAATAATTTAACTTGATAATTAATTAAATTACTTCCGCAGCAAGCAACACTAATATCATTATCTTTCCCAAAATATGATGCATATTTCAAACAAGATTTTTCACCTTCAAACACTATTGCTATTTTCATTCTTTTAATATTTTCTTTACTATGATTTATATTATAAAGATTAAAAGATAAAGGATGATTGTACTGCTTGCCATTTAAAATAGCAGGTTTATATTTTCCATAAATTTCTTCTTCTTTAATTAAAGTTCTTTCTCTTATACCTATTAAATTATTATTTATATCATAATGAGGAATAATTATTCCCATATTTAAAGGGTCATAACAAATTCCACGAGATTTTAAAATATCAAAAGTTATATCTTCTTTTTCCCATGGTAAAATATGAGGACAAGGAAGATATTTTAATATAGCATTATCATATATTTTAAGCTCAACTTGTTGCGGTTTTGATTTTTCTTTTCCTCTCTTAAAAGCATTGATGAATTTCCAATCTTTCAAATCTTCTTGGCAATCTTCAAATTCAAAGTTATCAGTGGAATAACCAAAATATTTTGCTACAAAAACAATAGCTTGTGGAAGAGAATAGTTTACTCTTCCACTGGCTCTTCCAACTTTTAAAACAAGTTCATATATATCAAAAGATGCGTCTCCACATTCTGTATAGCAATGAAATAAATGTGTGTTAGCATAATAATATAATTTATGACTATTTCCTCCGTGACAAATTGTGCGGGCAGTAAATGAATCAATATTCATATGAGGTTCTCCACCCAACTCTGCAACCAAATCAAATACTTCTTCTATTGATAAATTTTCTTTTAATGAATTTTTATCATATTTATATTTTTGCATTATATTCAGTACCTCCTCCAGAAATCCATCCATCTGGACAATATTTTCCATATCCTAAAGGGTGATATTTTTCTGGAGCTATTGTTGAACAAGGATGCATTTCTGGCGGAAGTTGAACCGCCATCATATCACAATATTTATTTTTTATATGATAACAAGGACATTCTTTACAACATTTAATTTCTTCCATAATATCCTCCTTAAAAAGCAGATGCTTCAATTCTTGGGGTTACTGTTATTTTTAAATCTTCAATATTAATTAATTCATAGTTGTATGTAGTTGCAAACATAGGTTCAATTCTACAAATTCCTCTATTAGCTTTACACCATAAAAGAATATCTTTATATCTGCCGCCACGATTTTTATAAATAGACATTTTAATTGTTGGCATTTCAATTCCCATTGAACTTACTATTGTTTTTAATGAATCAAAATCATCTTGATTTGCTTGTAACATAATCATACCACAATCAATTTTATCAGCAATTGCTTTTGCCCCTCTCAATAAGTTTTGGTCATATTGTTGAGCAGAGATATAATCTGCATTAAGCTGAGTTGCAGACATTATAAATACTCCATATTGATTACATAAGTCTTTTAACCTTACACTAATCATAAATAGAATGTTATCTTCTCTCAATCCTTTTACTCCAGCTTTTGAACTTATTTCACTTAAAATTTTCATACTTGAATGAATATAATCCATAAAGATATATCGCACACCTTCTTGACGAATACCAAATTTAATTGTGTTTTCTATATCTTGTAATGAAAAATCTGGAAGAATTTTTATATAGAGAGGACTTCTTTCTATAATTTCTGCGGCCTTGACAACTCGTTCCCATTCACCTTCTGCATAATCACTTTTCATAATATGTTCTTCGTCAACTCCAGATATGAAAGCAATCATCATAGGTTGAATTTCTTCTTTTGTCTGTTCTGTCGTAATAAATTGAGTTGGTTCACGAGTACCATTTGGCTCCCATTCACCTTTTTCTATATTATAAATTTGATTGCAAGCAATAGAGCAAGCATCCGCAATCATTGAACGAGTATTGTGGGTAACAATATAATCATTCATTAAGAAAAGATGCTCTTCATTATCAACATAAAAACAAGTCATTTCTTCTGAATAATTTAATTTTTCAATTTTTACAATGGGATTAAAAAGATTTAATTCTTTTCTTTTTCCATTGTTGTACCAAAATTCAATTAAATCGTGTTTTCTTTTAAGTTTAAATAATTTAAGTTTATCTTCTGGAGTTCCAGTAATTTCAATTTTATATAAAGGTAAAGAATCTTTATGATTATCTTCTAACCAAGTTGCTTTAAAACCTAAACTTAAACTTAATTCAATTACATCATCACGAAGTCGCGGACTTACAGTATAATAAGAAATTCTTCCTTTCTTTTTATCTATTGAACCATCAGTGTCTAATAATCCATTTAATAAATCAAATCTTTGCTCAATAGAACCTTCAAGATACTCTCTTGGAATAAATTTTGTTTCAGATTTAGTTTGCCATAAAGCAGGAAAATCTTTTAATGCTTCTTCTACCCAAACATTAGTATGATTTAAATTATTTGGATCTTCAAAGTTCCAATTATAATTTTTATCAGAATTTTTTTTATAATTCCAATTCATTTCTTTTGCCAGTGCGGAAGGAAGCTCATTGTTTTCGCTGCTAAATGTTAAAGCTTTATTGTTGCTATATCTAAAACTTCCATCTCCTAATAATAAACCAAACGCATATGGGGTTATATAATAATTTTTTAGATTGTATTCAACAGCCTTTTGCATTGGAATTAAAATTTTATACCCGTGCCCCTTTTGATAAAGATCTAATTGATTAATTTCTTTTAATGTTTTAGTATAAAATTTTCTATTTAATTTTTGTTCTTTTCTTTGTCCTTCGGTACAATAACTCCATAAATGTTCTTCACAGCATTTGGCTTTTCTTCCATCTTTAAAAGTTACTTCCCATACTTCTTTTTCCCCTTGGGGATAAATAGCTTTTACTAAAGTAGGTTTGCCAAATGCATCAAACAAATAATCTCCAACTTGAATTTCTCCAATTGTTTTTAACCCATTGGGGGTGGGGATTATTGTTGAATTTGGGACAGCCTTTCCCACACCTGTCGCAGCACTTCTAAGATATAGTTTCTTTAATCTTGCTCCTCTATGAACACCATTAACAAGTTTACCGAATAAAGGATAACCAATTTCAGGTTTTTCCTTTAATCTTTCAAGAAGAGCCATTGCTCCATTCCCTGCTTGAATCAACCCTTCTTCTGCATTGTCAACATATTTAGATTTTATATCATCAATTTTGTCATTAATTGTATTAGCTATGTCCATAATAGATGTATTATCAAACCAAGCTTCTTGAGCTTCTTTCTTTTTTACATCTAATACATTATCAGGGTCATATAACCAAGATAAATCTATCCCAATATTTTTATTATACATTCTTAAAAGTGTCATCTTTTTCATTCGATTATAGTAATAATCAAAAGCTGCAAGTTGACACATTTCTTTTAAACTTTCAAGATATTCTGAGCCTTTATTAAGTTTATAAACAGAATATTTTTTTGGTCTTTGTTCAAGATATTGTTCTATATCCTCTACTGAGATTTCTTTTGCACCAAGTTTATGAAGATTATAGATAGAACCAAACAATATTTTATGAAATTCTTGCGGAAAATCTTCTTCGTGAAATTTATATTTTTCTTCTAAATCTAAAAGATTTGGATTTATAAATACATCTCCTATAACTTGCATACAGCTTTGAACATCATAATATTTTGAGTTCATTCTTCGTCGTCCCCCTCTAGCCATAAATGCGGTGATGGCACAAAAGTTCTTGGAGATTCAATCGTTATTTCTCTTGTAGGAGATTTTATATATTGAGAAACATCCTTTGATGCATTTATCTTTTGTGCTTTATATAGAGCATAATAATATTCTAAGGCTTGATTATATATGTATGGAATAATGCCTATACTTCCATTTCCTTTTGATATATCGTGTCCTTCTTTTTCATAATACCATTTTAAAGTTTTTAACATTCCACTATAACTATAATTATTTTCTTTTACATATCTTTCTGCAAGTTTTTTTGTAAGAATATGATTATAGTCTTCTTTAAAAAGATTTCTTACATATTCAAAAAATGCTTCCATATCTCTTTCTTCTTTTGACATTTCTGATTGATGTTTTTCCCAACAAGAAAGATGTGCATATCTTCTTGCAGATACTTGTTTTGTAGGAATGTTTAGGTCATTGCGGTTAAAACGCTCGCCGCAATATAAGCATTTTACATAAGCAGCTTTCATACCTATTCCTCCATTTTTTCTTATATAATCTATTATAACATAAAAAAAGAAAAAAGTCAAAGAAAAAATTCTTTGACCTTCTTCTTTAAAAATTATGTTTTGGATATTCAAACTCACGAGATGTATTTTTAAGAGTCTTTATTCGGACTTAACTCGGCCAGAGTTTTTAAATCATCAAAAATAAGAGAAAGTGCTTCAACTTGTTCTCTTGAGCATTGACTCATTTTTTGACCTCTACCTAAATACTTATCCGTTATTTGAATAATGCGGGGCTGGTAGAAGTTTTCAAATACATCACTTGAGTTATTTGCAATTAAATTATTGATGATATCTGCACAGCCTTTTGACAATTCATCAAAATCAAGTTCACTGGCAGTATCAACATAAGCATTACTACGAGTATCTGTAAAATACTCTTCTCCATCTTCTTTTGCTTGTTTGTCTATTGCAACAGAGATGGCTTCAACCAGATTTTTATAAGTAAAATCTATATAATCTGGAGTATATTTAAATCGAGAACCTGCTTCAAATCTTGGAGTTCCTCTTATAAATAGTTTTGTAACATTTTCACCTTTATTATTTGTTACAATTCTTGAATAACCTATAATATCTGCCATTCGAGCAACAATATTATTTGCTCTTTTATCAAGAGTTGGAACAATTTTATTATACTCTGAACCTGACTCATCTTTAAATACTTTATCTGTTGCGTGTGAAATTAAAACAAGTCCATAGTCCATCATAACGATAGATCTTAAACATTCATCAAATTCTTTGGCTACTAAACTATAGCCTTTGCCATAAGGAATGTCCCCAATATTATCTACTCCAACTGTACCATCTGAACGAATTGCATTATCACAAATATACTTAGTACAATAATCATAGGCGATGTCTACCGTATCAATAGTAATAGTATAAAATTTTTCTTTAGCTTTTGAATCTTTTAACTGTCTTAAAACTTTACGAAACTCTGCCCAATTATTAATTGGTTGAGCCATAACACCAGGTATTGCATTATAACCTTTTTCAAAAGCCAATAAAAGATTATTTTCAAACTTTGCGGCGGTTGTTGTCTTTCCGCTTTTTGGCTAACCATAAAAGAATACTGAATATCCTCTTAAATCTCTACTTACTTGGTGTGGTTGTATATTAAAAATATCTATATCTGCCATATTATTTACTCCTTTCATCTTTTAATAGAAGAAGGGAACCCTCTTCAAATTAAAAGTTAAAATCTCCATCAAGAATTGCACTATTTTTTGGAGCTGCCTTCTTTGAAGGTGTTGTTGGAGCTGTTGCAATGGCGTTGGCCTTTTCATCGAATCTCTTCTGTACTTCAGCGAGAACTGTCTGTCTTGCCTGAGACATTTCTTTTACATCCTCAGCAGTAAGGACTTCTTCATCACCAAAGTCATATATAACTTTTGCTGTACCAGTAATGACATATTCACGAACCTTTTTATCATAAGTCTGCACTGCTGCTTCACCAAATGCTGATTCTTCTGTTTTTACAATCTTCGTGATTGAACAATTAATTCTGCCCCAAACTTTTGTAAATATAGGATTTGCAGGAGAAGCCTCAAGGTCTTCAAAATATTTAATACCTGCTTCATTCTTTACCACAAATGTTGCTGGAATAATCTTAGGACCAAATCCAAAAACACAACCTGAAACATTTGCATAATCAGCATCAATATTTTTTTCAGGATCTGCCTCAATACGAGTTACTTTTGTAATGAGCATATCTGTTGTAAACTTGTGCTTTTCATCTTCATCTTCAGTGAAAACATTTACAAGTTCACAAAAACCATTTTCATTTCTGAGAGTTGCAACTTTTGAACCATCTGATGCAATAAAGTCATTAATTCCAAGAGATATTCCTGAACATTTAACTTTAAATGCATTATCCTTCCCGCCAGTCATAACTGTCTTTGTTTCTGCATTATCTATAATAGTCTTCAAGACATCATAAGTCTTATTAACCTTACCAGATGCATAAGTAGGTGTAACATAACTATAATGAACTGTTATAATATTAAGGCAATCTTCATCTGTTGCAATTTCAAGATTACCTGCAATATAAGTTGTTCCAGGATGTTTTGAGTTCTCACCAGTTACTCTTACTGAAAGCTGGTCAAAACCGCTACCTGTGCCATAAACATATCCTTCAATTTTCAATGAATTAATAAATTTTGCATTTTTTTTCATAAAATATTTTTCTCCTTTAGTTCAACTTATTTTTTTCTCATTTTTTATCTTATATATTTATTATATCAAAAATTTTTCAATTTTTCAATGATAAATTCCGTCCAAGGGCAGTTAGAGAATACTTTATAGGATTATGGCCTTCTTTATCAACATATCCATCTCCAAAAAGTTTGCGCATTGAACCAGAAACAGAACGACCAGAAACAAAGAGAGCTTCTGCAATTTCTTTTGAAGTGAAGATATTATTCATAGCTTCTTCATTTTCCTGCATAAAAAGTAGAATTTTTTGCCCGTTCTCTGTTACTTTCTTACCAGTTTCTTCTCCATCAAGAAGAACTTTCCAGTAACGTTTAACTTGTTCTCCGTGAACTGTTTTAGTAATATTTTTATCAAATTCTTCAATTATTCTGCCTACATAATCTAAAAATGATTCTTTATCCGTCATAATATAATCTCCTTCTCTTTATTGTAATTATATTATAACAAATTTTTTGTTATTTTTCAAATAAATTATTTTTATTCTTGTTCATCATCAAAAATAAATTCTTTTGCGTAGGGAAGCGTTCTTGCCCAATTAATAAAAGATACAGCCCATTCTGAAAGTTTATGATTGCGGCGTTGACCTTTAGAACAAATTGCTCTAATTGTTTCATAATTAGCAGTCCAAGTTCTTTTTTGTAACCAACCTTCAGGAAGCCATCTAATAAGTTCTTTCCAATAACGAACATCTTTTGTTTCATTATATTGCTGTCTTAAAAATTCAAGTTGTTCAATTATGACTTCAGATAACATTCCTGTTGTATTTCCTCGAAAATACTCTAAATCTTCTTCAAAATCATCTGTTTCAAAACAATCAAGAGTAATTGGAGTAGACGCTAATTTGTGCATTGTTGATGTACTATTAGCAACTGTTGCTACTTTATAAGTATCTGCCTATTTCCACCAAAAAAGTGGAGCTGTTATATCAACAGACACAAAAATTTGGCGGAGGAATTTACGATGTTCTGGACCAGCTTTTATTAGACGCTGAGCTAATTCTATATCTTTTTCACCTATAATATAGTTTTCTCCATTCCATTTGCTATCTGATTTGTCCCAGCTTGCAAGAGGGTTCCTAAGACCTCTAATTGCTCCTTCAAAATTTCCTACCCAAGTGTTTTCAAATTTCATTTCCTTATAACTCCTTTTTGTGTATTCAATCCATATATATTACTTTGATAAGACTAAATCCAAAATGCTTCTTTTTCATTAAGTTGCTCAGGCGGACATTCTTCTAATAATTCAAAAGTAAAGTTCCAAACTTTATATTTTTGCATATTATTATATAAGGCATTAGTTGCAGAAGCATCTATTCCAAGTCCACATTTACAATGGGCTTTCCATCTATCATCTATATTTTTACTTTGCCCTATATATTGTTCACCTGTAATTGTATTAGTTATTTTATAAATACCACAAACTACTTTTTTACCAAGAACTCTATTACATAAATCAGTCATTTGTTTTTGAAAATATTGAGTCCATATAAGTTTGCTTAATACAACAGGTTTATGAAAAGAAACTTTTAATTTTTCCAACATTTCAACATCTGCCAAATCTTCATCTGAAATAGTTAATTTATAGAAATTAATTTTTTCTTTTTTCTATCTTTCTCTTACTTCATTTTCTGTTGCGGCGGCTAATGTATTTTTTAATTTTTTTATGTCCTCATTTAATTTATCCTTTTCTTTTAAACCAATGCCTAATTCAGTAATTACTATACTTTTTTTATCCTATAGTTCTTGTAACTATTTAGCTTCCTTTTCCGCAGAATTTTTATAAAACTATATTTCTTTTTCGATTTTCTATTGCTCTTGTTCTGCTTTCTATCTTTGTTTTTTCATATTTTTAGTAATCTACTCTACCTAATGAGAAGCGTCAATAATTTTTTCACTTAGGTTTTGTAAATATCTCTATTGCTATATATTTAATTTTATTGTTCGTTTTGAACAATAAATAATAGCGATAATGCCGCATATAACGGCTAATATTCCACATATAATTGCTGCTATCTACATGACTATCACCTTTTAAAAAATGGGGTTAGATAGTTTTCTAACCCCATTTTTGTTTTTATATTGTTTTATTATTCTGCGTCTGGATCGAAAGCTCTTCCTTCAGCTGTAAGCTGAACAAATTTAACTGCCTTATGGAGTCCTGTCTCAGGGTCTTCAATCTCAGCAGGAACACGAACCATTAGAGGTACAACATTCTTATCTGCATCTCTATGACGCTGAAAAGCTGAAGTAATAATACCATTTACTGAACGAGGTGAAAGTCCTGTTGCCTCAGCAATGTCATTAGCGGTGAAATCTTCTCCGTCGTGTGCTACTACAAAATCATAAACCAATCTACTATTTTCTTTAAGTGCCATAATAATTTTTTCTCCTTTTAATTAAATATTTTTATAATTTAGATGAATGTTTAATTTTCTCACCTTTATATATATTATATCAAAAATTTTTTGAAAAGTCAAATTTTTTTTGAGATTATTTTTTATTCATCTTTATCTTACAATATTATTATATCAAAAATTTTTTCATTTTTCAATATATGACTGAATAAAATCTGCCTCTGATATAATCGGAATACCTTTGTTTTTTGCAGTTTTATTCTTTGATGAATTGCTATTTATATCATTATTGATAAGAAGTGATGTTTTGCTGGTTATTGAATCAGATACTTTACCACCATTTTTTATAATTAAATCTTTTAATTCATTTCTATTTTTAAATGTTGTTAGCTTACCAGTGATAACTACAACCTTATCTTTTAATTTTTTATTTGTAATTGATTCCTCTTTTGTAATTTTCTTTGTTTCTATTGAGAGGAATGGAACAATTGAGTCTGCTTCTGTAAAATCGAAAGACTTCAATGCAGAATTCATTTCTGGACCGAATCCCGCGAGCAATGCAAAACTGTATTCTTTGTTATCCACAGCTTTTCTAAAATCTTCATAAGTATCAAATGTTTCAGCTAAGATTTTTGCAACTGAAACTCCTATAAGGGGGATACCAAGAGAAGAAATAAAAGCTGTAAGAGTTGTTTTTTTGTGTTCTTCTATTGAATTAAGAATTTTGTTTACCGAAGCTATTCCAAATCCAGCTTTTTTTACCCATTCACTTTTATGTAGACAAAGAGTAAAAATATCTATTGGACTTTCTACCCATCCCCAATCAATAAGTTTATTTAAAGTTGCTTTTGAAATACCTTTTATGTCTAAACCTCTCTTCCCGCAAAAATGGTCTAAACGATTGATAAGTTTTCCCTCACAGTTTGGATTTTGACATATTGCATTGAGAATACCATTATCACTTGGTATTATTGAAACTTCTCCACCACATATTGGGCATATTGAAATTTCATCAAGAGCTGTTATTCCGCCGTGTTTTAAAATTTCTTCATAAGTCATTTTAGGTCCAGCTTCAAGAACTTGTGGAATAATCATATTCATTTTTGCGACCTTTAAAGACTCTCCAACGTAAGAACAATTTCCAAGAATATCTCTCATTACACTAATATTATGAAGTGAAGCTCTTTCAACAATAGAACCATCTATCTCTATTGGCTCAAAGACTGCAACAGGAGTAAGTACACCAGTTCTACCCATTGTCCAGTCAATATATTTCAAACGAGTTTCATACATTTCATCATAAAATTTAAATGCTATTGCATTTTTAAAATGATGGTCTGTTTTACCTTTTTTTTCTCCATACTTTATATCATTAAATTTAAATACATATCCATCAATAGGATAATGCGAATATTCTTTTCTTAGGTCATCAAGGTCTCTTATTGTAAATGATGGTGATGTTCCCCAAATATTGCGACAAAAAATATAGGGAACGACTGTAAAGCCCAGCTCTTTTAAAAAGGTTAATCTTTCAGTGAAAGTTACACTTTTAAGTCCTTCAATTAAATCCCAAGCGATAAACTCAAGATTTCTTTTTGAACATTCTTCTGCTGAAAGTAGCCTTATACTGCCAGCCGCAAAATTACGAGGATTTTTATATTCTTTTTGAAACTTCGCAAAGTTTGAAATGTTACAAATAATTTCTCCATCTACTACTACTTTTCTATCAGTAATAGATATTTTTTGAGGAATATTTTTTACTACACGAGCATTGTGTAGAATATTTTCTCCTTTTTTACCATTTCCTCTTGTTTCTGCCCTTGTTAAAACCCCATTTTCATATGTCAATGAACAGGTAAGTCCATCCATTTTAAACATCCCTACATATTCCTGTCCTTCCATAAATGCTTCAACATCCAGTGGATCTTTAGTTTTATCAAGTGATAACATCAAGTGTTCATGCTCAATAGGCTCAAGTTTTGAGATAGTTTGATAAGGAATATTTTGAGTAGGAGAATTAGCGTATACAATGCCAGTTATTTTTTCCCATTCTTTTATTGTGAAATACATATTATCCCACTCTTCATCTGAAATCAGTGGTTTGCCTTGGTCGTATAAATAAGAATAGTAATTACATTCTTTTATAAGTTTTTGAATTTCTTCTGCGGGGATATCTTTTATAGAGGTATAAGCTTTACTTAGGGGAACCATGCTTCTGATTGCATTTTCTTCGCTGATAAAACCCATAATATTTCCTCTTTTCTTTTTAATTTATAATATATTATAACAAAAATTTTTATAAAAAACAAATAGGGACATTTAAGCAATTTATTATAATATATTTTTTTATAAAATACAAATATTTATTATTAATACCAGGTTATCTAATAATTATTGATTTTCTTACTTTTTCTTTGTCTCGCTTGGTGCACGGCTTGACGAGATACACCTAAAAATCTTCCAATCTAAGCATATGAATCAAAATATATATTATCAATTTTACAAATAATAGGTTTAATTTTTATTGTTTGTAAAATCTATTCTTTTCCAGTAAACACTTTAAAATAATATTCATTATATCTTTTTTTATTTAAATTTTTTGATATTATTTCTTTTGAATATCCGCACTATTTTTCTAAATCTATAATATTTGAAAAACTATTTATTATTTTTCCATAAATATCATAATAACAAAAAATTTTTTGTTTTTTTAATTTTTCCTATTGTATTTCTTTAAGTCTCTAATTATATTTTTTTATTATATTTGGGTTTATATTTAAAAAATCAATATTGGTCTAATTACTTTTTGTAAAAATTAATATTTTTTCTTTATCGTCATCTTGTTTTTTTCGATTTCTAGTATTATTATTACAAATCTATTTTAAAAAGAATCCTTCCTATTTAGCAATTTTTAACCAATCTTCTATTAAATAAAATTTTATATTACCTTTTTGATAATTCATTAAATCGACAGCAAAAATACCATTCTATTTTAATGAAATATAACAATTTTTAATAGTCGGCCTAACATAATATTCAAGCCAATCTTCATACTAAGGAAATTTAACAATAGATTGAGTTGGTTCATCACTATACCTCTATAAGTCAAAAAAAGGAGGGCATGAAAAAGCAAAATCTATTTTTTCTTTTGGAATAAAATTTTCTGATCCCTATTTATATATCTAAAAAGAATCTTTTCGATTAGTTATTTCTTCAATTATTTGACCTAATTGTAATAAATTATAGTAAGTGTCTGAATTTGGCTATACTGCAATATATTTATAATTATTATTAGAAGACAGCGCTCCTAACATTCTACCGCCAAATCCAGAACTATAATCATAAATAATTCCATTTTTAGGACAAAATCTTTCATAAATTGCTTTCGCCCTAATTGGTAAGAAATTAGTCCCTGTATTCCACATATATTTACCTCGTGAAAAAAATGCGGTCTTTAATGTATATAATTTTCTATTTTTAAAATAATCTAATAAACATTTAAATAACTTTTCATCATCATAGAAAGTATCATAAATAGATGTATTACTCTTATGTCCTGCTGTAATATGATGTAAATTTGGAAATAAAAAATCCAGTAAAGCGGATCCTTGAGTCGCTTGAGTTGTTAAATTGTCATTCTAATCAAAATAAACATCGTTTTTATTTATAACAGATAAAATTTCTTTTTTTATTCCTTCTTTATTATAATAAAAAATAGGAAAAATATTAATTTTCCTAATTTCTTTAATAAAATTTTTTACTATATTCTCTTGTTCTTGCTAAGATAATAAAATAAATTCTTGTGGGTCTGGAATCTAATAATTTTTAATTAAATCTTCATAAGCATCCTATTTTTCTTTAGTTGCCTAATACTCCCATTTATATTTACAATTTTCCATATTTTAACTCTCCTTTCTCTTATAATATATTATAACAAAAATTTTTATAAAAAACAAACAGAGGCATTAAGCCTCTGTATTATTTATTATATATTCACCATTTATATTAAGAATCTGTATTGCGTTGTCATAGTATTCAATCCAAGTATTAAGAGAATGATATTTTGATAAAAGTTCTTCTGCTTTTTTTAAATAATTCATCCCTATATTTATATTGCAATTTTCACAATGTAAATGCCAGGGGGTACGGCCCCATTCATCAAGATGAAAATGAACTTTCTCTTGACAAGTGGGACAATATAACATTTTTGACATTAAAACTTTACCCCCGATTGAATATTTGATTTTATCATTATATTACCAAAACTTGTTCTACTTAATAAAGGAAGTTCTGTGGCAGAAATGCATATAGAATTAGGTTTACCGATTAATAAAATATTATCAGTAGACTTTATAATTGTAGCTATTGCGATTTCTCCATAAACCATTGTAGGTTTATAAATAACAATACCTTTTCCTGCTCTGCCTTGGATAGTAAACTCTTTAATTGAAGTTTTCTTTCCATATCCTTTAGTTGAGATAATTCCAACTTCATCTGTTTCAGAAGTAATTGGCAATCCTGCGATAAGTTCGTCACCATCATCAAGTTTAATAGTTTTTACACCTGCCGCAATTCTTCCAACAGAATTAACAAGTTTAGACTCAAAACGAATTGCCATACCTTTTTTAGTGATAACAAGAATTTGTTCTTCATTTAAAAATTCAACATTTACTATTGAATCTCCTTCATTTATTTTGATTGCCGCAATTCCTGTTCCTCTTTTTACTTTTGTATATTCTTCAAGTAATGTTTTTTTCATTAAACCATTTTTTGTAAAGAATACTACATATTTTGCAGTTGAACTTCTTGCAAGAGATGTTATTGCAATGATTTCATCATCTGCCTCTATTTTTATAAGAGTATTAACATTAATGCCTTTTGATGAATTTGTTCCAACAGGAACATCATCAACTATCATCTTAAACATTTTTCCTTTACGAGAAAAAAGTAAAAGATTATCAATAGTATTAGTTGATATTGTAGATAATATAGCATCATCTTTTGTTTTTACGCCTTTTCCATTTTTTCTTTGAACCTTAAAGCTACTTACAGGAACTCTTTTAATATCTCCAGTTTGAGAAAGAATAACTACTACATCTTCAGGAATAACTTCTTCAATGATTTTTTCTTCTGGCTTTATATCAATTTGAGTAAGTTCAGTTCTGCGGGCATCACCATATTTTTTA
>Ga0256405_10007123_pt1 | contig 17160 bp, 5 predicted proteins | sample RumenRJG_02DNA_FD_189096 | JGI IMG/M metagenome (GOLD analysis project Ga0256405, IMG submission 189096) | Bovine rumen microbial communities from Lethbridge, Alberta, Canada - RJG_02 | ecosystem: Host-associated > Mammals > Digestive system > Stomach > Rumen | place: Canada: Alberta | collected...
GACCGTGCCGTCCGGCCGCTCAAGTTCCAGAACGTAGGCGACGCGCGAAAATTCGCCCGCGTTCGCGCAATCGTCAAACGCGTAGCCGACATCCTTGAACGCGCGGTACGCGGGAAGTTCCGCCGCAAGGATGCGGCGGTAGTCCGCGAGCTCCGACACCTTGAGCGCGTCGCCGAACGCGGTTCCGCCGTCCCTGCGCCCGGCATTCGCCTCCCGCGCGTCGATCTCGAACGGACCGAGGGGCAGTCCGCTGTCGAACGAATAAAGAGCGCCCGTGTAGGGTGCCATCGCCAGATAGCGCAGGCGGCACGGCTTGCCGCCCCCCTCGGCCGCGACGACCAGCTCGGCACCCCCGAGCGTGCCTTTCCTGTCGACATTCCTGTTCAGGATCTTCGCGGCGACAAACTTGCCGTCCGGTCCCGCAACCTCGAAGCCCGGGACATCCATCTTGAAGTTTTCCCTGTAGACATACCAGGAAGCCGCATTCTCAAACGACAGGACGAACTTCCCGTCTTCGATTCGCCAGGATTTCAAGACAGGCGCGTCATCCACGACCTCCGTGAAGCCGTAGTCGCGCCGGAGCGCGTGGAGCGCAAGGCGCTTGGCGACGATCTCCTTGTCGTTCGGATGGATGTCGTCCCAGTTTCCGGCGTCGCAGACAACCGCCATCGCCGCGTTTTTCTCCTCTGCGGCGAACTGCGCCTGCGCCAGCCTGAGACCGTGGAAATTCTGTCGGAACGGCGCGAGCTGCACGAAGTAGAGCTTCAGGTCGCTGTTCTCGAATTCCTGCGCCCAGCCGTCGTACAGTGCGTGCATCTTCTGCGCATAGCGACGCGGCTCGCCCGCGTTGTTGCACCCCTGATACCAGATCATGCCTCTTATGGCAAACGGCGTCCATGCGCTCACCATGCCGTTCCAGAGGACCGTCGGCTGCTGGTTCGCGCCGTAGATCGGGCCGACGCTCATTGACTTTTCAAATCTATTGGTCACCGGGAAATCGGCCACGTCCTTTAGCTCTGGGTGGTTCGCATAGCCGGCGCGCGGCGTCCACGCGTCTATGTTCGTGCCGCCCCAGCTTGCATCAACAATTCCGATCGGGACGTCGAGCGCATCGTACAGTTCCAGCGCATAGTAGAACGCCACGGCGGAAAGATTGTTCGCAAAATCGGCCTTGAACGACGCGGGCGAGAAATCGCGCCAAACCGCGACCGCGTCGCGCCGGGGCTTCACGCTCCAAACCCTCGGATTCTTCGCGTAGCGGATGAAAGGCCGATTCGTCGTCCGTGTCATCATCGCGCCCTTCCCGTCGCGGTAGCGCGGATTCGGCCCCCAGATCGGGCATTCCATGTTCGACTGACCGGACGCGAACCAGACCTCGCCGACAAGGACGTTTCGCACGCCCTTCGACGCCGTGGCGCCCGATGCCGTCAGGACGCGGTTCTCTTTCGACGCCGCCATCGGGTCAAGGTTGACGCGCCACGCGCCGCCCGCATCCGCCGTCGCCGACTTCGTCTGCCCGGCGAAGCAAACCGTCACCCGCTCGCCCGGCTCCGCCGTCCCCCAGACGCGGACGGGCCGTTCGCGCTGCAGCACCATGTTGTCCGCGAACGGCGTCGCCAGTTCCAGCGCCAGCGCCGCCACCGACGCCAGCGAGACAATTCCCGTCAAAGCAATCTTCATTCTCTTTTTTATGCTCCTTGCGATCTAATGACACTTTGTCAATTCACGCGGTCGCCCCCTCGCAGCCGCGCATAAACCTCTGACCGTCCGTTCCACCCGCCGACCGTCTGCAAACCTCGCCTTTCGCGGGGACTGTCCCCGTCAGGTTCATCACTCAGCCGCCATGTCGCCAAACCACAGCTTCACCGGACCGATGAGGCCCGAGGGGAGAAGGTCGTCTTCCTTCGACCAGTGCTTCCACGTCGTGAACGTGTGGCGGCCCGTCGGCGAAGGCTTGCCGTTCTTCACCCACTGCGGGATTTCCTTGATCGCGACTTCCTTCGAGCCTTTGCGGATCACGCCCTTCCATTCGCAGTCGTCGCCATAAAGCCTGTCGTCGCCGATGAGCCTGTTTGGCCAGAGATTCGTCACCTTGATTTCAAGGTTGATCAATTCGGCATTGGCGACAGCGTCCGTGATGTCGACGCGGTACGGCGGACGCCACAGCGCGGGATACGCCTTGCCGTTAACCTTCACCTCCGCGAAGTTCCTGACTTCGCCAAGATCAAGAAGAACGCGAGAGCCGACAGGGTCGCGAGACTTCGGACATGAAACGCGATATGTGGCAGTTCCCGAGAAGTATTTGATGTCCGGGTCGTCGTCCGTCGTCCAGTCCTTGAGCGCGGGCCACACGACCGTCTTTACATTCGCGCCACCCGTGTACCAGTCAACGGGGAATGAGACGCGCCAAGTGCCATCAACCGTCAGCGGCGGCTTTGGTTCAGCCGACACGCTACGGACCGTTCCGTCAGAATACGACAGCTTCGCCGACATCGGCTGCCAGGCGAGAATCTCGCCGTCACGCCACTCCCATGTCGGCGGCGGCTGGACGCCAGTGTCTTCGGGAATCTGAAGAATCTCCCCTTCCAGAACTTCCACGTCATGCACCTTGCCGTCGTAGGCATAGCGAATCCGTGCGCGCTTGCCGACGAACCGCGCCGGGTCGCGTCCGGCGAGTTCATTGTTCATCTGCGCGACGATCTTGCCGTCCCTGACCTTCGCCGCCAGTTTCTTCGTGATGTCGATTGATTCAACCTTGCCGTCAAATACACCGTATTCGGCCTTCTCGATCACAAGCTCATGCTTCCGTTCCGGCTCTGATGCGGCATCAAGGTTCGTGGACACCGCGACAAGATGGCGCGCCTTGAATGGCTTGCGAAATACGACGAACGCCGAGCCCGACGGACGGAAATCGAGCCGCACGACCGTGCGCCCGTTCTCCACGCGCCATACCGTCGCGTCGCACAGCATCCCCGTTTCCGCATCCCAGATTTCGGGTGCGCGGCCCGCCTGACGGAACGACGCCTCGAACGAGACCGGCGTGCGCGAACCGTTCGCGACGAAATACCAGTCCGCGCCGTCGCCCCTGCGGTGAATCCAAGAAGTATCGGGCGCATCCGCCGTGAAGTCCGGCGCGATGCCAAGGCGCTTGAGCGCATCTCCCGCGCTGCATTCCATCACGCCCTTGCTCCACACCTCGCTTACTGCCGCGCGAAGCCGTTCGTCAGACCCCGGCCAGCCGACGAGTCCCGGCGCGCGCGCGGGACGCACTGGCGCGACGACCTTCGCGCCCGCCGCGACAAGTTCGCCAATCTTCCGCACCATGCGCTCGCTCATCGTCGTTTCGTCGTTGTCGATATTCACGACGCCGTGCGCCACGCTCACGTCCTTTGTATTGCCCGGCAGAACCAGCATTTCATACTCCACGCCGCCGGGCGCGACGATCCTGCCGTTCCTGACCGTCAGCATCTCGACGGCCTTCGTCGCGCACACATCCCAGTCGTATCCGTCCAGCCCGGCGGTCGCGGCCTTGCCCGAATTCGGCGCGGACTCGCCGCACCAAAACAGGACATCCGCCGTAGAGCGCCCTTCCTGCAGCATCCACTGGCAGCGCGCCTGGTAGCGCAGCCATTCCGGCGCGATGTGCCACCACGTCTGCGTGCGGTCGAAGTGCATGCCCCAGCGCCCCATCGTCATGCCGGGGAGATGCCGGTCGTCCGCCCACGGCTGGTGGACGAAGCGGTGGTAGATGATGCGGTTGACGCCATCGGCGTAGACGCGGTCGCCCTGCGCCTTGATCGAATAAGGCGTCGTGCGCCATCTGCCGCCGCTCGGCGGACCCGCCGTGAACGACTCGGTCGCGGCATAGCGGCGTCCCCAGACGTGCGCAAGATACGCCGCGAAACGCGAATTGCCCGCCTCGCCGAAGTTTCTGTCGCCGTCGGTCACGGCGCTCCAGAACTCCGCCATCGGAATATCCACGTCCTGACCGTACTGCAGGTCGTCCGCATTGCTGTTGCCGTAGGGCTCGATGGAACACATCAGGCCGTGGTCGTGGCAGAGCTTCGTAAGCCGTCCGGCGTAGTTCTCGGCGAAGAGATCGGCCAGAACGCGACGGAAGTCCTCAAGAAAGCGCTCAGACTCCTCGACTGACCCGACGACGCGCCCGGCGAAGACCGGCAGATAGGGCTTGAGCGAATAGCCCATGCGCTTTTCGAAAGTGGCGTCGAGCCCCTGCGTCCAGTTCTGGCAGCCGACCTCGTAGCTGTCGACAAGAATGTTGTTGAAGCCCGTCGAATTGTCTGTCGCGGCGGAGATTCCGAGCGTACGGCAAAGGCGCGCAACATACTGCGAAAAGTGGAAGTCCATCGCGCTCGCCGAAAGCTTGTCGACTTCAAGACCGCGCCCCATCTCGGACGCCGGGTGGTTGCACCGCCCGTTGCACACAAAGCCCATGCGCAGAACCGTCCAGTCGCCGGCCGGAGCATTCCATTCGAGTTTCCCGTCCGGGGTCATCTTCGCCGTCAGATCGACGACAGCATTCTTCGCCACAACCTGTTCGCGGCTAAACTCTTTCGTATCGCGCCTGTTGCCACCGCGCGCAAGGCCGGTCTTTTTCGCGAGGTCGGATATCTTCGCGCCAGCGGCCGGCGTCGGATAGGCGAGAACCGCGATGTCGGCGTAGAATCCGTGGTCGTCTTTCGTGCGCGGCAGAACGCCCGAGAAATGCGATCCGCCCTTGACTGGCGTCTCGGTAAAGACGGTTACCTTCATCGCGTTCGCGGGCGTGTTCCACGGGCCGCCCGAACTCGACCAGCCCGAGCAGTTCGGGATGCAGATTTCGAGTCCGAGCCGCTTGGCCTCCTTCTGCGCATGACGAAAGAGGTCGAACCAGTCAGGCGAATTGAACTTCAGCGGCCCCGGCGGAATGGCGCATCCGGCGTCGAACATCTGCACCCCGCCCACGCCCGCCTTCGCGAGCGCCTCGAAGTCGCGCGTGATGCCCGCCTTCGTGACATTGCCGTTCATCATGTGATACCACGTGTGCGGCTTCGCTGAATCGGGCGGATGGACAAACCCCTCCTCCAGCGTCGGCGCGGCATCCACGGCGACGAGCGTATCGACAAACGACTTTTCAACGGCGAGAGCCGTCCCGTGGCGCATGCCCTTCGGGAATTGCACCTGGTCGCTGACATCGCGCCACGTCTTCCCGTTGTCGTCGCTCCTGACCGCTCCGTAGCAATGTTTCGTGTACTGGTCGAAATAGAGATAGATCGCGTCGCCGACCTGCAGCGGCGAAGGGCCCTCCACCCAATCGCCTGTAATCGGCGCGCTGATGGCGTCCGTCGGAACCTGACTGGAAAGGTCGTCCAGCCACAATGTCCTGACATTCTTCCCTTCTGGCGGATTCTCCTCGTTCTTGACGAACATCAGCCATTTCTTCTCGCAGCCGGACATCCTCAGGAGTGCGGCGTCGATTGCGCTGAAGCCGGGATCGAACCAGAGCTTCGTTTTGGAAAACTCCTTCCAGTCCTTCGTGGATGTCATGTAGATACGGTGTCTCGGTTTCGACTCCTTTGCGTCCGCTCCGGGGATGGTCGTCGCCCAATAGATGTAGAAGCGCCCGTCGTCTGGATTGTACGTGAGTTCCGGCGCCCAGCAGTTGCGCGCCTTCGGCTCGTGCATCATGACGGGAATCGCTTCCTGCGCGCTCCAATGGATCAGGTCCTTCGACGATGCGTGACCGATTATCCTGTCGTGCCAGCTCGTCGTCCAGACAAGATGGAACGTCCCGTCCGGCCCGCGCGCAATCGACGGGTCGCGCATCAGTTTCTTCGCGCCTACTTCGGGAACGAGAACCGGCTTGTCATCGTTGAGCGTGGTCCACTTGAGACCGTCACGCGAATAAGCGATGTGCAGCCCCGCCGCCTCGCCGCTCCTGCCGTCATGCGGCTTGTCGCTGAAATACGTGAACAGATACGCCCCTTCACCGAAACCCGGACGAACAAGCCAAAGGCCGAAGACACCGCCAGCCGTGTTGCCGGCCCTTGGCACAAACCGCACCTCTATCGTCTTCTTGCCGTCAAGCAGTTTCGCAGGTATTCTCGTTTCGCGGAAAACGAAACCGGGGCTGCCCGTGTCGCCAAGCGACTCCGAGCGGACGGGCGTACCGTCCACCAGCACGTCGAAAGCCCTTCTGCCGCGCTCGCGCGCATAGTATTTGACCACGAGCGTCCTGTCGCCCGGTCCGTCACCCACAGCCAGACGGTAGGAGAAAAATCCACCGCTCAAGGCATGGCGCCAATGATACTGGTTGTATTCGCCATAGAGTCCTGTTCCCGTCGCGCTTCGCTCGACAGCGAGCCCATGCGCCTTCTCCGACGCGTCATCGCCAATCAGCACCTCGTCAAGACACGTTTCATGCAATTGGGCCGCGCGCGCATCCGCCGCCGCCAGCGCCTCGGTCGTCGCCTTGTCGACAAGGCGCCAATACATCGTGTAGCGGCGGAAGTGCAAGTCGCTGATCGGCACAAGTCGCATGCCGCTTCCCTCAAGGCGGAACGCAAGCGCCGCGCCTTGTTCGCGCTTCAGGAATTCGCCGGGATTGCCGAGCGCCGACGCAGGCACGTCGGGCATTGCGAGCGGCTTGCCGAGTTTCATGCTTGAGTTGGGATTCGACGGCGGCTTCGCGATGTAGTCTTCCCGCGCCAGCCCCTCGGACCCCATGTCGCCCACGAGCAGCGTCGGCCCGTAGAAGAACGCGGCATAATTCTTCGATCCGGGCAGCAGTTCGGCGCGCAACGTCATCGGGAACGACAAATCGATCCTGTCGCCCTTCTTCCACGCGCGCTCGACGGCGACATACCCGGCAACGTCCGCCGCCGCGTCCACGCGCTCGCCGTTCACGCTGACGGCAAAACCGTCCTTCGCCCATGCAGGGCGACGAACCTTAATTGCGAACTTTGCATCCTTGCCGACGGACTCCACCGTCACGAGCGATGTCTCACCATACGGGAAGTCGGTTTTCTGCCGAAGCTTAACGCCACGCTCCTTCCAGTCAAGCATCGCCGAGGCGAAGAGCTGCACGCTCACCGAACTGTTGTCCGGCGCGTGCGTGAAGACCATCTGCGCGTACTTGCCGGGCGCCTCGAAGCCCGTGCCCGTGCAGCACCACATGGACTCGAACTCGTCCGAATACGTGCGCGACGCACCGGGCTTCACCGGCGTATAGTACGCGGTGCGCCCAAGCATCGGCTCGTGCGTGGACAGAAGGTGGCTGAAGAGGACGCGTTCGTAGTAGTCCACCTTGTCCGCCGACGGCTCCGTCTGGAACAGCGCCTCCGTCTCGCGCAGCATGTTCACCGAGTTGCAGGACTCCGGCCCGCCGTCCATAAACAGCTTCCGCTCGAACTCCACCTTCGGAAAAAGATGTTCGCGATGCGAATTGCCGCCGTTCGCCCAGGCGTGGTCGCGCGCGAACGCGTTCCAGGCGTTCACCAGCGAACGGTGCAGCCGCTCCTCGCCCGTGATGCGGTAGACGCGCTCAAAGCCCGTGAACTTCGGTATCTCGTTGTTCGCGTGGTGGAAGACAAGGCGGTCCGCCCTTCCGTCCGCGAGCGGCGCCAGCATGTTCTCGTGGCAGAGGCGACGAGCCCAGCGGCGGTATTTCCCCTCGCCTGTCATCAGGAACGCGTCGGCGAACGTCTCCGGCAGGGAGCCGTGTTCGCATGCGAGGAGCCTTTGAAGCTGCGCGTCGTCAAGCTTCTCCACGATAGCGTCCCCGAACCAGTCGGAGAGCCGCAGAAACACCCTCTTCGCCTTTTCACTGCCTGTGGCAATGTAGATGCGGTGAAGCCCGATCAGAATCTTGTTGAGCGTGTAAACGGGCTCGAACCGTCCGTTGACGAACGCGCAGTATTCCGTCTTGGGGTCCACCTTCACGTCGATTTTGCCGGACGCGATTTCCGCGAACAGTTTCCGCCCGTCCTTCACGGCAAGGGCGTAGCCGTCACCCTGCGCGTTCTGCACGGCCTCAAGCTCGTCCACGACATATTCAAGCCGCCGCTTCAGTTCCTCGTCGCCAGTCGCTTCAAAGGTCATCGCGGCGCCGGCCATGTAGAAGCCGAGGATGTGCCCGGCGAGATCGAGCCTCCCGTCGGGCGCCTCCCAGCCGTTGTACGGCTCCGCCTTGGGCTTCAGCCCCGCTTCGCTGCGGAACCGGCTCAGGAGGCGATCCGGCTCAAGGCGGAGAAGATACTTGCGGTTCTGTTCCTGCTGCGTCTTGAGGACGCCATCCTCCAGCCGGATGCGGCTCAACGGGAAAAGCTCCTCTTTCGCCTCCTTGACCTTCGGCTCCGGGATCCACACAGCGGCGCGACCGGCCGCGCGGTTGAGGCGCGCGAAATTCGGCACGGCGACAAGTCCGCCCGCGCTGCGGATGGCGACTACTCCGCCGAACAGCCCGGACATCCAGAACGCGGAGAATTCATCGTCCGGCGCGGCCATCGCCGCCGAAAGCGGCATCTTCTGGTCAACCTGCTCGAAGCTGTACACGATCGGTCCGCGCTGGAATGCGACGAGTCCGCGATTCGCCGCGACGCGTTCGTCGCAATGGACGCGCTGCACCGGCATCGGGAACTCCAGCGCCACTTCGTCGCCGTTCTTCCATGTCCGCGCGATGCGCAGGTAGCCGTCATCCGAAAGTGCGGCGTCCGACTTCTCGCCGTTGACGGTGAGCGTGAACCGGCCGCGCACGTCGGGCTCGACCGTATAGAGCGCGCTGTCGATCCTGTTCGGGACGCGAACGGCGAAGGTGAACGCGACAGGCTTTTCGGGCGCAAGGCGGAATGTCGCCTTCCCGTCCCACGGATACCCCGTCTGCTGACGGATTGACATTTCAACGCCCGCGACCTTTCCGACCGCGCCTTCCAGCGTCAGAAAATGGTCTGCGTAGAGCGTCCGACCGTCACCCGACACGGAATAGGCGTTGTCCTTCAGCGCGAAAAGCGCGCGCGGCACGTTGCCGACGCAGCACGGGCAGGCGTGCCACGGATAGCGCCGCTTGTCGCTGTCGAGCGGATTCTGGTAGAAGAACTTCTCGCCGTCCTCGGATATCGCGCCCAGGAGATTGTTGTAGACAAGCCGCTCCTGCACATCGACCGGCCATGTTCCCGGCTTGCGGCGGTGCTGCTCGATCGTCCAGAAGCTCATGCCGCACGACGCGCACGACTCGCAGTAGCCGTTGTTGCCGAGTTCGTAGTCGCCGGCGAACGCCTCGCCGTGCCACGCCGCGCCGACGCCGCCCGTCAGATACTCCTTACGGTTGATGGCGCTGTCGAACAGGCGGTCGGCTGCCGCGCCGAGCTCCGCGTCGCCGAGGCGCGACGCGAGAGCGGACATCGCCGAATAGAAATAGACCGCGCGCACGGCGTGGCCCGCCGCGTCTTTCATTTCCCAGGCGGGCAGATCGGCCTGATGGTAGTCCTTTTTCCATTTCCCGTTGTCGCCTTCGGCCCTGTACTGGTTGCGGATGAAGTGCCGCGCAAGGCGCGCGTACTTCTCGCCCTTCCCCGCGCCCTCGGTGGCGTTGACGGAATCGGCGAGGCGGCAGAGCGCGTATTCAAGGCCGGGGTGCCCGTTCAGCCACGTCCGCTTCGGCGGCGGACCGAAGACGGAATCGAGATGGTCGGCGCAGCGTATCGCCGCGTCGTAGAGCCGCCTGTCGCGTCCCTTCGTGGCGCGGTAGTGCGCAATGCCCATTTCGATGAAGTAGCCCATCACGTAGAACTCGTGGCTCGCCGCGTTGGAGAAATGCGGCTCGCGCCGGAGATCGTGATAGGAGTGGATGTAGCCCGACGGTTCCTGCGCGGCGAGAATAATGGGGATCCACTCTTCCATCTTCGCGCGAAGAAACTCCTGCGCCTTGGCGAATCCAACATCGTCGCCAGGATCGATCTCCAGCGCAAGGCAGATGGCCTCGAGAGTGTTGTAGGGATAGGCGTCGCTCCACGGACATCCCTTGAACTTGACAGACGGTTTCTTGCCCGCCAGCACCTCGCCTGTCGCGACGAGGTTCAGAAGCTCCTCGCCTCGTCCGCCCGCCTCCATCTCCTTGATGCAGTGCGGCAGCCATTTCGTGACAAGCAGTCTGTATTCGTCGTGCCAGAACCCGCCGACCTTCGCATCCACGACCGGAACCGGACGGCGCACGTCGACCGCAATAGAATTCTGCGCCACATTTTCGCCAGCCGCCGCCGCATTGACTGTGGCGGCGGCAACAATTGCAAACAATTTACCGATTGTGCTTTTCTTCTGTATCAACATCTTCTATCTTCTCCGCCTCTCCGCACCTCCGCGTGAGACACTTAACTTGTACAATTAGATTCAGTGAAACAAAATAATGAGCCCGGGAACGCCCTTGATAGCAACCAATGCCTGCCCATTATCGGTGTCCTTCGCGAGAATACGCCATTTCTTGCCGCCGATCTCAACCACCGTCCGTTCCCAGCCGGTGATTGTGCCAGCTTTGAACAGGACTATTTCCGTCCCACTCGCAACGTCTGCCACATTCTCCGCGCCGGAGAACTCAACCGCCGCGCCCGTCAGGTTGGCATTGCCTGTGACCGTGAGCGGAGAGACCGCGCCGTTCTCATCGAACGTGACGGCAAGCTTCGCGCCCGCGCCCATCGCGAGATTTCCCGTCACCGTGCCGCTGCCCGAAAGCGTCTTACCCGATGCAACGGAAAGTATGGATTTTACGTTATACGTTCCATTCACCGTCACATCGTCGTTGAAGACAGGATCGACAACTCCATTCTGATAGATGGCAGCACCTTCGGCTATCGTCACGGACTTGTTGAATTTCAACAGTGATGCCGTGCTGGCAGACTTAACCCAAACCTCGCCAGATAAAACGACCGGAACATCGACATCGCAATGATAATCGGTAGAAGTCCAAGGAGTTCCCAAATATCCATATCGAGAACCTTTCGCTTGAAATGTAAGCGTGCCGTCTCCGCTAATCGATTTGCAGAAGAGCCGGTTATCGTTTTTATCTGTCCGACACTCAACCGTCAGGTCACCCGACATTACGAAATCACCGCAGTCGATATGGCCGCAGAGTTTCATGCTCCTCACGTTCGGCGAGACAATAACCTTTTCTGTCGCCGTTTTATCCGTCGTCAGGCCGTTCACCCAGCTTTGCACCTGGTCAGTACGATATTCGTCGTTGTAGTATCCCGTGAAAATCGTGAACGCTCCGGCCTTTGTTGTGGTCGCATCAAACGAAGTAGCCGAAAGCGTTGTGCCGGAATACGTCACATTCCAGCCACACCCGCCGTTCTTGATAATGACATGCTCGGGCACAGGCGAATTGTCCGTTGTCGTAATCGTCACGTTCTCCGCAAGCGTAGCGACATAGCCCGCCTCGGTGATGCTGGAGAGATCGTATTCGATGAACCCCGCCGTGCCGAGCGTAATAACGTCAGGCGTCGCATCCGTCGTCAACTTGACGATACCACGCTCGACAGTCAAAGCTCCTGTCGGCTTCGCAGCGAAGGAAACGCTCGTCCCGTTAACAACCTTGATATTGCAAGTCGGCGCCGCCGCGAAAACGACCGTACCGCCGCCCGTGAGCGTCAGCGTACCTTCTCCAGAGACAACCGGATTGATTGTGAACGTATGCCCCTGCGTGTCAATCGTGCCGCCATTCGCCGAAACTGTCGTTGTGACACCGTCATAAATCTGCAGTCCATCGCATTCCATTGTGAGCATTCCTCCATCGAAGTTGAATGTGCCACTGCCACTGCCTTTTTTAATGCCCTTGACATCAACTGCCCTATTCTGCCCCCAAAGTGAAATTGTTCCGCCCACTCCAAGATTGACAGTGCCGCTACCGCTCGCGCTCTCGCCAAGGATTAGACATGTCGGCGAAAAGACCGCCGCGCCCGAAACATTGAGGGTGCCGGCTCCAGCGCCGCCAACCACCAACCCTCCGTTTGCGGGAATGTGCATAATGAATTCGCCGCCGGTCATATCGTATGTTGCATTCGAGCCTGCTCCAATCCCGATATGCGCCCATGCCCCGGTGCTTTCATTCGTAAAAGTGCCGCCTGTTTGCTTGAAGGAAACAACTGAATTTGCTTCATCACCAATGGAAAACAGTTGCTTGTTCCAGTCGGTCGTGATATGCAACGTTCCGCCAGAGAGATTGAACTGCGCATCCTTGCAAGGATAGTTATTGCTTTCAAAATCCACGCACATGGTCAGCTTTTTCGCTGAGACTTTGCCGCCGGACATGTTCACGCATCCATGACCATCACTCCAGTATCCGACATAAAACGTGCCCGACAGTGCAAGACTTCCACCAGTAATGTTATTGACCGCAGGTCGGTTCCACCCCTGCCCTACCAGAAAATCCTGATACTTCAAGTCATCGCCGTCTTCTATAGTGAAAATTCCAAAACGCAAATAAACATTGTTTCCTTCTCCGGGATAGGGGTACACGCCATCCTCTGCCGGGTATTGTGCAAGGTTATTATTGTAGCCCCAGCCACTCTTCAACTCTGAAACACGGTATGTCGTTTGAGCGTTGGCTCCCTGAAAGTAAAAGTCCGTGCCTTGAACCTGGCTTATGGATCCCCTTGCCACGCCGACGCCCAGACATGCGACAGTCAGGCACAATGCCGCCGTCGCGGATTTAGGCATCGGGCATACATGGTGTTCACGCCGTTTCACGGCATGCGGCTTACCTTCGACTGCTTTTGTTGTCATTGTCGGTCCTTTCATTTTCTTGGTCCTTTCAATAGTGATTAAATGGTATGAATGCCCCTCATCTCAACCGCAGGCTGAAGCCTGATGTGAAGTTGCCGAAGATGGCGCGCAGCCAGCCATCGCCGTCGAAGCCAATCGAGGTGAGGCGGGAACTGGATGCCGCGAGGGGAAATTGGGAGAGATTGACTGATTGGATGATTGACGGATTGGCGGATTGAACGAGGGGTATGTAGGTGCCATTGTTGAGGACCGAAGCTGAATAGATGCCGTTTTTATAGTCAAACTTGAACCTGAATGTGTACTCGACGCCCGTCTGCGGCGTCACGCCCTCCGCCTCGACATCGACCCACGCGGCATCCTCTCCAACTTTCAACTTTGAACTTTCAACTTTCAACTCTTTCGTCCACACCTGGAAGCATCCGTTGGTTCCGATCCACACTGCGCCCTGAACGTCTTCGCCGGGGGTCTCCTCTTCTGCTGGGATATCCGAGAAGGAGGCCGTAACGTCTACCGTCACGCGGCTGCCGCGCGAGGGATCGGATGGCGTGAACGCATAACATCCGGCAAGCGGTGCCGTGAATGTCTGCCAGTCGTAGATGACTTCATCCGACCATGTTCCGGTCAGTCCCGCCGTATGAGCCTCCTCGTCGACCCATGCGCGCGGTTTCTCCAGCTTCTTGATCCGCTGGCAGGTGATGTCCGCGACGACGGGCGCGTGGTCGGACGTGATGTGATCCTTGACGACATGGCTCGTCCAGCTCCATTCGCCGGAACGCGCGGAGGAATAGTCCATGTAGATGAAGTCGAGAATCCAGTTCCACGTGTATTCCCCGTCCGCGTTCGTCTCGCTGTAATAGGTGCCTTCGCCGTCGGCCATTCTTATCGGCGAGATGCACTGCATGAGCGGCGCGAGCTTGTTGTACACCTTGAAGCCCGGACGGGTGTTGATGTCGCCCATGAAGAGAATCGGCTTGTCCTTCCCTTCGTATTTCGCGAGCGCATTCGTGATGACATCCACTTCCGGAAGACCGTATTCGGACGTGCGCGACATGTGCGTGTTCGCGATGATGTAGTCGTCGAACTCCGCGATCATCAGGATGCGCTTGTAGAACTTGTAGGGCAGAAGGTCGACGACTTCGGTGGACAGGGGCTCCGTCTTGGAAAGAATGCACTCGTCGTTCGCGAAGAAAAGCTTCAGACCCGTCGCCGCCGCAAGCTCTGCGCTTCTGGACGCATTGCATTCCTGAATACCGCAGACATCGGGATCCTCGGCCAGAATGCGATTGGCGGTCTGCTGGACGTTGACCTTGTCGGTCATGTCCTTGCATCCGCGCACGTTGAACGTCATCACGTGCAGCGTCTCGCCCGCGTCCAGCGCAAAAGCCGGCATCCAAACGAGCGCAAGCGCCGCCGCGAGGAATCCCCGCGCCGTTGCAGATGCCACGAATATATGCAATCCTGTCTCCATCGAGCAGACCTTTTCACAAGTATCTGCCGCGATTATACCACGGAGCGCGATTGGCGGTCAAGCGAATCGCAATACTTTATTCGCAACAGTTTTTTGCCTAAATCGGAAATCTGGCAGAGGCGGCGGCGCAGCGACGCCCGATCTCAAGGCACATGAGACTCCAGAAAGAGCAGACGAGCCCGAGGACTTGGACCTGCAATTCGCCCGGAAACGCATATACTGCGGCCACGGTCGGAATCCACACGCACCACGACGAGACGAGGTTCGGCATCACGACCGTTCGCACAAACCCGCTGCGGAGACGGGCCGCGAGCGCCGCGAAGGAAAAACCGCTTCCCATCCACAGGTAGAACGCGCCGTTCAGCGGGACGGCAACGAACGGCGTCCACACGAACTGGTCGAAGACCGTCTTCGCGAGGAGCGTCTGCCATTCGTGTCCCGCGCCGAACATCCGCGCCTGAAGCGCGTAGAACCAGAAGTACACCGCGCCCCACATGCCGCTCCACAGCGTCTGGAGCGCGAATTTTGGCAGCGCGCGATCCGGACGAATCGACTTCGCTGCCAGCATGAAGAGCCCCGGCACCACGCCGCAAAAGAACATCTGGTTCGCGGCACCGGCCAATGGTCCCCATTTCGTCTGCAGTTCCGCGAGCGGACGCAGCACCTCCGCGACCGGCGGCGCAAGATAGTACGAAACAGCCAGAATCGCCGCAAGCGTCCACAGGACAACCATCGGCAGCCTGTTCTTCTTTGCCGATTCCCATCCAATCCTCAGTGAGTCAGATATTTTCATCGCCTTCGTCTTCACTCCGCAGCCATGCATTCGACAAGCTCTCCGCCGACGGACAGCTCCGGCGCGGCGGATGTGCCGCGCACGACAAGATCGGCGATGTAGGTGCGCCTTGGGCCTACCTTGCCCGGCGCCCAGTGCGCGTGGAATACAATGCGCCATTTGCCGTCCCTGTCCTTGAACAGCGAATGATGGCCCGTGCCTTCGAGTCCGCGGAAACGCCGCAGGATCGGATTCTCCCCGCTTTTCGTCCACGGTCCTTCCGGGCTGTCGGCGAACGCGACGCCGACGGCGTAGTCGGGGTTGCGGAAGTCGCACGCGGAATACGTGAGCGCGTATTTCCTACCGCACTTTACGACGAAGGGTCCTTCGACTACGGAGTTCTTCTCCCACGGCTCTGTGGCGCGGAAGAGCATCCGCTCAGTCCCCGGCTTTACGTGAAGACAGTCCTTTTCGAGCTCGGCGAGCCAAATCGTGTTGCCTCTGTCAAAATGCACATAATACATCCACGCGCGGCCGCTTCTGTCGACAAGCAGGGAATTGTCGATGCCCTTCCGCTCGAGAAGCGGCTTCTTCTCGTCCTGCCGGAAAGGTCCGAGCGGGGAGTCTGCGACCGCTGCGCAGACATGTTCCTGCGCGGTGTAGAACATGATGAACTTCCCGTTGCGCGCGTAGACCTCCGGAGCCCAGAACGAATGGTCGCCGTACGAGTCGTCCTTGTGCAGGGCAAGGCCTTCCGCCGCGCGTCCCCCGCCGAGCGTCCATGTGCGCAGGTCGCTCGAAACGGCGACGGCGATTCCGTTTCCGCTCCATGTCCCGTAGGCGTAGTATTTACCGCCGTGCGACAGGACGAACGGATCGGCCAGCGTGAGCGGCTTCGGCTCCGCCTTCGCAGTCTCCGCCGCAAAGACCAGCAGCGCGGCGGACAGCAATCGGCACAGGTTCTTCATGTTGTACGCAGTGAATCCTTCCTTCTTGATGGAGTATGCCGCGATTATACCACGGCACGTCTTCTCCAGTCAAGCCGGGCACAATACTTTATTCGCAAGCATTTTGTGCCCTAAGCGGAAATTTTTCATATCGAAGCCAGAAGCGCCATTGACACGGCGGCGAGGCGTGCGTTATAATAGCGGCCATGACGAACAAGACAGAGGACACCAAGCGCATTCTTGTCGCGCTCGACCTGACGCATCAGTCGGGACGGGAGCATCTGTCGGGATTCTACAGCTTCGCCGACAAGAAGAGCAACTGGGAAATGCGGCTCGTGCCCAGCACGGAGCCTTCGTACCTCGCGATCGTGGAGCAGTTCCTCTCGGAGGGTGTAGACGGAGCGATCGTCAAGGGCGAATGCGTGCTTCCCCTCGCCAAAGCGATACGCAAGGCAGGAATCCCCGTCGTCGCCATCGACCGTCCGCACTCGCAGAAGGAAGACGTCGCGGACGTCTACGTCTGCAACGACAACGAGCTCGTCGGGCGCTCTGCCGCGCAGTTCTTCGACACGCTCGGACGCTTCGCCTCCTACGGCTTCGTGCCGGACCCAAACAACTGCGAGTGGTCGCGCACGCGCGGCAAGGCGTTTCTCGGCGCATGCGCCGCGAAGCACCGGTCCGCAAAGACATCGTCCGCGAAAGGCGATCTCACCGAATGGCTCGCAGCCCTTCCCAAGCCCGCCGCCGTGTTCACGGCGTTCGATCCGTGTGCAGCCAATGTACTGGAGGCCTGCCGAAAGGCGAAGCTGAAAGTCCCGAAGGATGTAGCCGTACTCGGAGTGGACGATGACGCGCTCATCTGCGAGCATACGCGTCCGAAGCTCTCGAGCGTCAAGCCCGATTCGTCTGGACAGGGCTTTGCGGCGGCACAGGCTCTCAGCCGAGCGCTCCACGCGCGCGGCGTATCAAAGAAACGCAGCCGGACGATCGTCTGCCCTCGCCTGAGGATCGTGGAACGCGACTCGACGGCGACGGTTCCACCAGCCGCGCAGCTTGTCAGGAACATTATCGCGTACCTTGACGAGCACGCACTGGAGCCGATCAGGGTGTCCGACGTCGTGGAGCACGCGGGAGTCTCGCCGAGACTCGCGAACCTTCGCTTTTCGCAGACGCGCGGACATTCCATCCAGGCGGACATTGTC
>Ga0256405_10007124_pt1 | contig 17154 bp, 12 predicted proteins | sample RumenRJG_02DNA_FD_189096 | JGI IMG/M metagenome (GOLD analysis project Ga0256405, IMG submission 189096) | Bovine rumen microbial communities from Lethbridge, Alberta, Canada - RJG_02 | ecosystem: Host-associated > Mammals > Digestive system > Stomach > Rumen | place: Canada: Alberta...
CCTGAGCATCTCCAAAGAGCACTTTGCCCTGAAGAAGCTCTATAGTATGTATCCGTAGTCTATTTTTGTTGAAACTCATGCAGTACTGCCGGCTTCATAGCCACTTTTGCATGTGGGAAGTATTAGTATTTACTTGATTTGAAAAAATCAGCGCCGATTTTGACTTCAATGGGTTATTATATTACAAACGATGGGGAAAAATATAAATATCAAGAAGGTCCTGAAAAAGACAATATCGCGGTATATCACTACATGGAGTATGACAGGATTACTCAAAGACATGATTTTGACGTGAATATATATAGATAATGCCACATCGTGATGAATTAAACTACAGCAACTGAAACAGCCGCATCCATTGGTCTGCGCATTCGGTCTAAAGAGAATGTATGATACAAGTCGCTCGGGCGTTATTGTCAGAGCAACTTGATAGAGAAGACAGAAAGGAGAATGTGGGGTGAACTCGAAATCGACGAAAAGCCCACACTCTGATATGAATACAAGGGATAGAAGATTTAGCTTTATCATAGGTGCTGTGCTTTCAGCGTCTTTGGCTTTTTTGATTATACGGGCACCCTATGGCTGGTGCTTCAACGATGAACCTTTTATTGTCACATTGGCACAGCGCCTTTATATGGGAGACCGTATGATCCTGGATGAATGGCATCCTGCACAAACTTTTGGCCCTGTAATTTTACCCTTCTACTATGTATTCAGATTATTCTGCCCAGACAATACAGGAATCCTTTTAGCTTTCAGGTACACATATTGCGTGCTTTGGTGGACTACATGCTTTGCCGTGTTTTGTGTAATAAAAAAACAGTTTAGGTGTACTTTCATCGCACTAGGAGTGTTTTCTTATCTGGTTTTGTTCTCGCCGCTGGATTATATGACGCTTTCATATACATCAATCGGATTGATGAGCTGCCTGCTGTTATCATGTCTAATACTGGAAGCCGCAACCAGACCATCGAAGATCATCTTTGCTTTTTCGGCATTGTTCTCTTTATGTACAGTGATATTGATCTTGTGCAGCCCATATATGGCAGGTGTTTACTTCCTGGTTCTAATAATGGCTTTCTTCAAACAGAAGAATACAGTTCCCAGCGAGGAAAAGAACTGCATTCAAATGGTTAGGTGGAGTGGATTTTGCAGTTTTTTCTTTTTTCTTGTTATTCTTCTTGGTTTAGTGGTCAGAAAAGGCGAGGATTGGAAGACTTATATTGAATGTATACAAATGGTATTATCAGATCCGGCGCATCCGAACACACGGATTATAAAGAGATTCATTGAATGCCTGTCTGCGATTGTGAATAAAAACTGGATGTACTCTGCCCTCATCGGGGTGTCGATTGGCTGCAGTTTCTACAGGAAAGGATTGAAGAGATTCAGACTTGCGCTTTTCCTCATTTGTGTATGCGGTTATTTATATGCAGTGTACAGTTATCTATGTGATAATGTATACGTGAAGTTTAATCAGCAGATGATTGATATCGCATTATTGGGACTAGTAGCATTTGCTCTGCTTGAAGAAAAGCCATGGGAGCTTTTCTTAAGTTTTACTGTTACGGGATTGATTTACACATTTATGAATTACCTTGCATCAAATACGGGCATATACTCTATTGGTATGACTATGTCTGTTTGTGGAGTGGGGAGCATCGTATATATAGTAAAACTGTGCCAGGAATTAAGAAGGCAGTATCCTGGGAAAAAAAGACTTCGATTTCTTATATCCCTCATTTGTGTTGGAATTATGATAACACAACTTTCAAGTGAATTGCTTACAAGGGTTTTTAGACAGTATTGGGATGAAGAACCGGCAGCTCTAACTGAAACAATACAGGTCGGCGCAGCTAAAGGTTTGAAGACAACCTTAGAGCGTAAGGAAGAATATGAGCTTCAATATGAAGAACTGAAAACACTTCTGAATTGTGTTACAGAAAAGGAAGAAAACAGGTTTGTCTGTATTACGGCTTCTCCTGTGACATATCTTGATGCCGATATGAGATTTGGAACGTTTAGTGCATGGAGCTTTTCATATCAGGATAATTATATGGATTACCTGAAAAAATATGAAATGATAACTCACCATTCAGAAGAACGCGTTTTCTATATTAGCAGGCAGGATGATTTGCCAGATTCATTTCCCATAGAGCATTATCAAATGCTCAAAGCAGGCAATTCGGCCCTTTTTGTTCCGAGTGACATCTTTTAAAGATAGAAATTGTATTGTATCTTCTGAAGAAATATCTGGAATGGGTCATAGGACACTGACTCAATTTTGGTGAGCTTTTTTGTGCGATGATATAGGTCAGTGGGAAACCCCCTTTTCGATGATGATTGGAAAATATATGGGAAAACATAGAAACTCAGAGCACCATATTGACGGATATAGCCTTTTTGCATTGTTTATAATGCTGTTGTTCTTCTTTTTTATTCTATATTGTACAAGCCATACTAGCCTCATTGCAGATGATTATGCATACATGTTTGATTTCAGCACTGGATGGGATGAGCCGAACACGGCAGGTATCTATCCGCCGCCAGAAGGCTGCGAACGAATTAATAGTGTGACGCAAATTATTCCATCAATGTCGGCTCACAGATCTTGCATGAACGGCCGTGTCTTTTCTCATGGATTGGTTCAATTGTTCCTGATGCTGCCGAAGACATTATTCAATGTTATAGATGCTTTGATGTTTACTTTAGAAATGGGGATGATTGCTTTATTGCCGACATGGGTTTTCGGCCAAATGCGAAAGAAAAATGCTCCGCTATTTTTGGGATTTGCCTTTTCCTGTATCTGTTTTTTCCAAATGAATTTCGGAGAAGTGAACCTTTGGCTGGATGGGGCAATCAATTATCTTTGGGGAAGCGTTCTGGGCTTATTGTATATAGGTTCATATTTGATGTTGTATTACAACGAGTGGTTTTTTAGCTGCAGAGGGAGGAAGCTGGAGTTTCTTATACTCAGTTTCATCGTGGGAGCGTATAATGAGAGTTTGGGCTGCACGCTGAGCGCTTTCTCATTTCTAGTGATTCTATATCTTCGAAAAACAAAAAAGAAAATAGATATTTCTGCGGTTCTATCTTTTTTTCTTACTGTACTTGGATTCATCTTCCTTGTTTCAGCACCGGCAACGATGGTAAATAAGATTCAGGGCGGTTCTTTCTTATTTGCAGTTCGTAATGCGATAAAAATGATCCCAGTACTTGTGAAATCATCTCGAAGAATTCTTGGGCTGCTTATCCTTGTGATATTATTGCTTACATATGCATTAAAAAAGCAGATTAATCGTGACCATCTTTCAGTTTCACTTATCATTTTACTCTGTGCAATTGTTTGCTTCTTCAGCCTTTCTTTGGCCGGCAGAGTTCCGCTGAGGGCGTTCTTCTTCATCCCAGTATTATTGTGTTTGGACTGCATGTGGCTCTTGACATGTATCTTTGAGGGAGAAGAAGATCGTGCCTGGTGCAAGGCTGGTCGAGTTGCAATTGCGGTTATCGCAAGTCTCTTTATTATTTCATGTGTGCCCAAAGGGGTTGCGGACATTTATAAAGTATCCATGCTGACAAGCTCAAATGAAAAACAAATAATAGCTGCGAGAGAATCCGGAGAATCAGTTGCCTTCATTCATGATATTCCAAGAGAAGGCTTATCTAGTTTCGTTGCCCTTGAGGGACTGAATTATATTGATAGGGATAATCCAGAATCATGGCCAAATGTATATATGGCAAAATACTATGGATTGGATGAAATAAGGGCAGTACGATGAAGTATATACAGGGGATGTTTGCAGAAAGAAGAAAGATTGAATGAGAATTTGACCTTCGTTCAATCCGGGCTTGAGGTGCTGAAATCCATGGACCATTACTCATACACAAAAAAAGATTTACTTGTAGCATTGTGCTTGTTCCTTTTTGTGGTCATGATTGCAGCTTGCAGACTGACGGCAGGCTATTCTGTTTGGGATGATGATCCCTCGGCATATATGAATGAAGGGATTGCTATTTCAGAGGGACGGTTTTGGGAGCAGGCAGAGATCAATTACTACTACCATCCGTCCCAACTTCCGAAGGAGGTAAAGAATAACCAACTGATTTATGTGTGGGGATATCCGTTGCTGCTGGCAATTGTCAACAGATTTGTGGAATTTGACAGAGTACTTTATGGCTCCTTAATATTCTATAAGATCCCCAATGTCATCTGTACAGGCCTTTTAGCTGGAAGTGCGTTCCTCTTCTTCAGGCGGCGTTTTTCAGCTTTCTTTGCGGTGACTCTGTCTCTTCTTCTCAGTTTGAATGACGAGTTTGTAAAGTGGGTTAATGTCACAGCGCCAGACCTTTGGCTGTTGCAAACCGGACTTACAGCGTTTCTCCTTTTGGAGTGTTATATGGATATACTTACCAGAGAGGATTCGCTTGAAAAGGGCAGAAAGAATCGATGCATAAAGCCTTTGATAATCGCCTTTTTGTTCGGGGCCGCTCTTTGGTATGCTCATGAACTAAGGCTAAATGGCAGCACCATTGCCCTTACATGTGTTATGGGCCAGTTGGTTTGCCTTTTCAGGAATCCAGCGGCAAGGGGCAGAAAGAAAGCCATATGGCATTTCCTGCCTTATATTGTTTTCTCCTTGTTAACATGGATCACAGAACGTATTCTCGCACCGGCTACCGGGAACATCAGTGACTTTTCAAGAGCGTCCCTTGCGGCATTTTTTCGACATTGTTTGAAACAGCTGGTTGCAATTTATTATTTCTTTACAGACCTTTTTGGAATGGTATCGAACATCCATGTAATTCGTGTGATAGTATGCATTCTGATGATACTCTGTGCAATTGGCTTTTTGACTGCCTTCAAACGAGATCTGCATCTGGTGCTGTTTGCGATCGGCAGTTTCTTCATTACGGCATTATTGCCATATGGACAGGGCATTCGGTATATTTTTAATATTTTGCCCATACTTGTTCTATGTATCGGTTATGGTTTGAATACGCTGACTGCATTGCCAGTAAACAAACATGGCACATGTATCAATACAATTAAGGCAGCCTTCATTGTGCTACTTGTCATCTCTTCTGCAGCAAAACAGTTTACTTTAGTTCGGATTAATCTTCAAAACTGGAGAGAACCGGAAACACCTGTCTATTCTGAAGATGCGGTGGAGACATATCGGTTTATACAGAATCACATTCCTGAAGATGGGATCATTGAATTCTCATATCCACGGTCTTTGTACCTGAATACACAGAGATTGTCTTTTAGACAGGATGTCAACGGACATACAGGTGGCGAAGCAGATTATCGTCTCTATATAAAGAGCAGTCCTGCTGAAAATCCGATTGCCGGGAATGAAGGAAATATATCCGCTCTGTTTGAAAATGATGAATTTATGCTGGCAAAATTATCATAGAATTTGCTTATTATACAATTTTTTAGATAATGTAGCGTGTTTCCGAAAGAAAATAGAGAAGGCTGATTAAATAAATGAAAAGGAAAGCAGTAAAGTTATCCGAATACTTGCTTCTTGTCATTCTGGCATTGATCTTTTTATATATTTCATTCCGCAATCTCGGTGCTGCTGAGGTTGCAAATTCAGACGAAGCAAGGCATGGCGTCAGTGCATATGAAATGTTGCAGACTGGAAACTGGATTGAAAACACATTTAATTATGAAAAAGATCTATGGAACTTGAAACCGCCTGTCAGCTTTTGGGCGGAAGCAGCATCAATGAGGATTTTCGGGTACAGTATCTGGGCGTTCAGATTCCCTTCTGTTATCGCCTTTATGACAATATTCTTCATGGTCTGCTTTTTCCTTTTGAAAAAATACAATATGTTAACTTGTGCCTTTTTTATGATGCTTTTCATAGCCTTTGACGACTTCTTTTTTGCTCATTTTGGAAGGGCAGGAGATGCTGACGCAATTTATGGACTGTTCTATATTCTTTCATTGTTGTGTCTTTATGAGTATGGTACTGTAGATGGAAAAGTGAACAGGCTGTATCTCAGTGGCTTTTTTGCGGCAATGGCATTTCTGACCAAGAGCTTTCATGCGATGGTGCTGTATTTGATAGTTGTCATTTATGTACTGGCACTCAGCAAAAAGAAACAATTGAAATGGAAGAACGTCCTTGCAGCAATAGTCTGTGCACTCCTTCCGATAGCACTTTGGGGAGCCTGGAGATATTCCTTTGACGGAATGACATTTCTGGGAAGCATGTTTTCGACCGATGTTACCGAAAGAGTCAGCGGATCCAAGAAAAACCCTCTCGAATATGCCAGATGGCTTGGCACAATCGTTTTTTATTGGATGCCCAGAATATATGTGGCGGTTTTAGGTTCAAGTTTGTTTGTTCTCCTGAGGGAAAGGATACTTCCAGACAGAGAAAAAAATGCGATACTTTTTTGGGGACTGTCTTTAGGCACTCCACTCGTAGTATACACTTGTTCATTTGCAAAAGCGAACTGGTACTTTCTCCCGTTTATGATTACATTGTGTATGAGCGCTAGTATTGCCTTAGGAAGGGCGATTCCTGTCGTTCTATCAGGGTTAACAGGTAAGCAAAGGCATAGGCTTGTTATCAGAAAGTTCTTTTACGGTTTAATTCTTCTGCTCTGGATTTCTGTTTTTGGATACTCTTCATTAAATATTGGAAGAAATATCAAAAAAGCCGACGAGTTGCAGCTTAGTGATGTTCAAACCGCATTGAGAGATTTGCCCGGAGACGGGAGAAATACTGAATATGGTGGCCTTTGTGCGTATATCTACAAACCGGATGTAAGTGAAGGTCTGCCGGAACAATGGGAGCAGGCAGATCTCTTTGTAGCAGAATTGTATAATGATTATCATTGCAAAGAAGGGGGAATTTCCGCGTTCCTCGAAACAGAGGGGGCAGTTCTGTATATCCCCAAAGACATGCAGAGGCGGGATCCCCGGCTTTCAGAGTGCATCCTGGTGGCTGAAAACGAAGAGTATGTGGTGTTATTCCATGGTGCGCCTTCATCGGCTCTCCTCTCATGACAGTACAGGGTTCTGATGCATGATCCACAAAGGTATATTACAATATGAAGACGATAAACAGACTGTATAATAGTGTGATCCTGATCTTTGCGATCCCGATCTTAACTGTTCTTGTGTTTTTTAACGCGATAAACACATGTTATGTTGAGTCGGGAAGCGAACATACCATGTATCTTCCTGACAGCATCATTGGCAATTTGGCTGCAGTTATTATACTGTTGGCCATTATGCTCTTGGCACGAAATAACCGGTTTTTCCACTCTCTCGTTGAGAGGATTAACAGCGACGAGAAGTTTTACCTGAGGATCAGAAATTTAATTCTTTCTGCGATTTTTTTGTTTTGCTTCCTTTGGGTAGTTTCTTCACAGTTTATCCCATCAGGAGATCAAATCGCAGTACAAAATTCTGCTTTTTTATTTGAAATAGGACAGTATGACCTCTTCTCTCCCGGTGCATATATAGAGAGATACCAAAACCAGTTAGGCCTGATGCTTTTCAGCTGGGCATTGGGAAAAGTTTTTGGATTTCATAATTATCTCGTGTTTCAGCTTCTGAATTGTATAGCGGTCACCGTTGTTTTTTTTGAGTTGACCAGGATCTGTCGTTTGTTCCATTGGAGCAGGATGACGGCTGTTGGCATATTGATTGTGGGCGCAGTCTTCTTTCCACTCATAATACTTTGCTCTTTTGTATATGGAAACTGGCTCGGACTGATGTTTGCGATCATCGCTGTCAGAACAGAGGTAGAATTCCTGCATAAGTTTCGATTCTGGAAAGCATTGTCGGCAGTGATTTCGATCAGCCTTGCAATCTTGTTAAAGTCGAACTATCTTATATTCTTCATTGGGATGGTCATAGTTGCCGTTGCAGATTGTGTTATACAGAAAAAGCCGCAAGGATGCTTCTTTGTACTATTATTACTGGCAGGATATTGTTTGCAATCGATTATGCCGAAAGCTTTTGTCAGGGTTACCACCGGAATTGAACTGAATCAGGGCGAGCCAATATACAATTGGATCGCTATGGGATTGTCTGAAGGAGAACGTGGGCCGGGTTGGTATAATGGCTTGAATCATATCCTGTACGAGCGGAGCAACTTTGATACATCAGAATGTGCAGAGATGGCAAAGTATGAAATCAACCATTCTATTCAGGCGTTTCATACAGATCATCAATTCGCGGTCAGCTTTTTTGAAAGAAAAGTTGCATCGATGTGGAGCAGCCCGACATTTTTGTCTTATTTTATCTTCAAAAACAGAGAATGCGTTCATGAGCAGAGCGGCTTGGTGCAGGCTTTTTTATCTATGGGCTCCGAGATCAAATGCACTGCATATTTGAACAGCTTTTGTTTTCTCATCTATGTGGGAGCGTTATTCTGTATTCTGTTATACCCCTCCAGCAGCGAATCTCATGAAGAACTGCTGTTCTTTATGATTGTCACAGGAGGCTTTTTGTTTCATCTTGGCTGGGAAGTGAAAGCGCTATATGCATTACCTTATTTCCTGATCCTGATTCCCTGCTCGATAAAGGGGTATAGTTTAGTCGTTAATGGAATAGAACAGTTCATTGGGGGAAAAGTAAATTCAGCAGAAAGAAGAGCTCTTTTTAAAGCTCGTCGTCTGAATGCTGCGGCCTTCTGTTTCACATGTTTGGCTCTTCTCCTGATTGGAGTGAGATATGGCTTCCATTCGCTGCAAACAGATCATGAAATGTTCGAGACATATGTTCAAAATGAGACCAGACCGCATCCTTTTACAGGAGAATATAGACTGCTCAGTAAAACCGGAGGCAGTTTGACGCTTACCGATAAAGGTGAACTGGTGCTTTCACTTCGAGGACAAGGGACGAGTTTTTCTATGAGAGGATACAACGATGGGCAGATCATTCGTACAAGTGATTATAAGTATCTGACCCCTGTAAGCGAATACGGAAGCACAGATCGTGATGATGAAATAATAATGAGCAGCGATACAAGGCCGTTCCATAATTGGAGAATCCAGTATATGGATGACGAGTTCTTCAGAATACGCTACAAAAATCTTGCGTTAGCTGTTGATGAGAACTCTGGTGAGATCAGACTCTGCAGGGCGGAAAGGAACAAAGACAACCAACTCTGGAGGGCGATCAAAACGGAGTAGACTTCGTGAAGCGATAGATACAGTGATTATTTCATAACGGGAGAGAACAATATATGGGACAGATTCAAGTCCAATACAATGTCAATGACATTGAAGGACTTTGCGTGATCACGCCTGCGATCCACGGGGACAGCCGGGGATACTTCATGGAGACTTATAATGAGAGCGACATGAAGGAGGCGGGCCTGTACTATAATTTTGTCCAGGACAATCAAAGCTCAAGCAGCAAGGGGGTCCTTCGCGGGCTGCATTATCAGAAGCAATTCCCGCAGGCTAAACTGGTGCGTGTCATCCATGGCACGGTGTTCGACGTGGCGGTGGATCTCCGGGAAGGCTCACCGACCTATGGGAAATACCACGGTGAGATCCTTTCGGCGGAGAACCGTGTTCAGTTCCTGATCCCGCGAGGCTTTGCCCATGGCTTTTTAGTTCTCTCGGATCTCGCGGAATTCTTTTACAAGTGTGATGATTTCTATCATCCGAACGATGAGGGCGGGATTGCCTGGAATGACCCGGCTATTGGGATTGACTGGCCGGAACTGGTCGGAGTGTACCATGGAACGGCATCGGCGGAAGGGTATCATTTCCCGGACGGAACACCACTGAAACTGTCGGAGAAGGATCAAAAACTGGGGAGACTATACGCACGCTGAGATGCACGCCGCATATAACGGAAGGCAAGACAGGAGGGAGAGAGTTTGAAAACATGGAGACAGACACTCAGGAGAGTGGAGTTGCTTCTCTTTCTGCTCTTGCTTATTCTGCCGCTTGGAATGCAGACCGTTGGGAATCTCTCCCACAAGTCCTATCTTTTGGCTCTTCTGACTTCCTGCATCCTTTTTGCGATGATATGGTTCCTCCGTGGGATGTGGAAAGGACTCCGCGACAGGATTAATGGCGGCAATGCGGTAATGCATGGTGTAATCCTGAGCATTCTCTGCCTGCTGGTGAACGGGGGCTTTACATTTTTCTTTCGGCCGGTCCAGGCTGCGGATTACCGAACATTTTTCCAGGTTGCGAAAGATCTTTCTCAGGGGTTCCACCCGGGGATGAAAGACTATGTTGCGATGTTCCCGCATATCCTGGGTTATGCTTCTTTTCTCAGCCTGTTTCTGAAATTATTCGGACAAAGCCTTGCGGTGGCGGTCGGCGTGAATGTTGTGCTGACGACCTTATCCGGGATCATCCTCTTTTATCTGGTGTACCGGCAAACGGACCTTTTCTCAGCGGTGCTGGAGTATTTGCTCTGGGTTCTTTGCCCGTCAAAGATGTTTTATAACACGATGTCTCTGTCCGAACCGTACTATACATTCCTCATTCTCATGTTTTTCCTTCTGCTTCGACAGTCGGAAGCGCTTACAATGAAGGGAGGAAGAGCGCGTTTCGCCTGGATTGTGATTCTCGCTGTTGTCTGCGGCATGATTCTGACATTCGTTCAGGCTGCGCGTCCGATTGCAGCCATCCCGATCATCGCGCTTGCACTTTGGTGCGTGTTTCTCACGGACGGGGAAACGCTCCGGAAACACCGAAAAGAATGGCTGCTGCTTGGTGCTGTTCTCATCCTATCTTACAGAGTGGGGACCGGCCTTTGGCGATCCTACGCCACGGAGCAGCTGGAACAGGCTCCGCCTTCCGTTCCGGGATACAACATCTATGTGGGGTTTAACCTGGAGACAGGGGGCTCGTATTCCGATACGGACATGGATCTCCTGCAGAGCAGATATTTCGGCGAGTATGAAAGAAACGCGGAAGTTGCACAGCAGCGCATGCTGCAGGATGCAAAGCTTCGGATTGACGAAGCCAAACCGGTGATGCTTCGCTTGATGCTTACCAAACTCAGGACGCTGCTCGGGCACGACGAGGGCGGGGTGTTTTACGCCATGGAGAGCCTCAGCAGCGGACTATACAGCGCCTGCTGTATTCTAAGCAATATTTGGTACTATCTGATCGTCCTTTTTGCCGCATTCGGCTGCATGGCGATAGGGAAGAGGAACGAGAGCGGGAGTGCCTTGGTATGGATCCTCTTTGCGATCGGCCTGATTCTGGCACAGCTGCTGGTGGAAGTTGCCGCCCGATATCATTATGCGCTGATTCCGATCCTGCTGATGATCGCGGGGTATGCGTTTGACCAATCTGCGAAACAGACAAACGAGATCAAATAAGGAGCCGAGCACAGCATGCAGAAGGAACATCTGAACAGAAAATATCTGCCGTTTGTGATCGGCACGCTGATCTGGGGAATCACGGTGCTCTGGATCAATTACCATGGAGCGCAGTGGTTTAATTTTGATATGTTTGCGGATGCAGCTGTTGCGAAACGGATGGCGGAACAGCATAGCTTTTTCCCGAAAGACTGGCTATTCGGGAATCAGTATTACATCATCGCCACACCGACGGTTGCTGCGCTGTTCTACAATATCTTCCACAACAGCGTTCTGTCTCTGGCCAGCGCATCTTCTTTCATGTTCCTGCTGATTTTGTTGTGCTTCAGGTGGAGCTTCTGCCCGATCCTCTCGAAAACGGCACTCTGGATCGGGATGTTCTGCATGGCCGGCACAACGATCCTGGGAGACAGCATCAGTTCTTCCACCTATGGGTTCCAGATCCTTTATACCATGGCAAGCTACTATGCCTGCTATCTTCTGGTTCTTCTTCTGCACCTTGGAATCTGGATCAGAATGGAAAACAAGATGCCGGTTTCTCCGCTCTTTATGATCCCGGCTCTTGCGGCGAGCTTCGCGCTGGGAATTCAGAGCCAGAGAGAGATGCTGACCCTCTGCATCCCGTTCGTGCTGATGACGGTTCTTCTCTGGCTGAGAGGCAGAAACGACACCGGCGAAAAAAAGTCGCTCGTCTTTGCATTGTCTTCCCTTGGGGCGAATCTGGCCGGCCTGTTGTGCAACGGATACATCCGGCAGCACCAGGGAAGCCGGTACCTGTCCAATGTCAGCGGCATCGACGATGCTTCGCATGGTTCGATGGGAACGCGAATTGCCGAGAGCGCAAAAGCGTTTCTGGATCTTATCGGACTCCGCTACATCCACTATGGATGGAAGTGGAAACTGCTTGCGGTTCTTGGCCTATTCCTGCTTGTGATCAGCCTGACAGCCTTGGCGCTGTGCCTGAAGAAGAAAGATCGAACAGGATCCCGCACCCTTCTGTTCTGCTGGCTCAGTCTGTTCGGCGTCTTTGCGGCCGGCGTACTGGTGGTACAGGTCCGGGCAATCTATTACTTTGTCTGGTATCTGCTGGTTCCGCTCAGCGCCTCATACCTGTTTGAGCATCTGGCAGGAAAAAAGCGAGCCCTTCTCTGTGCGTCGGTGCTGCTTTGCGGGGCGATGAATTATTTCTATAATGTTTATCCGGATGCAGCCAAGTATCAGACACAGAAGCAGTTCTATTCGGAAATCGTTTCCTGGCTGGAGGAACATGAAATCAGAACCATCTACGGAGATTATCAGACGCCGACTATTGCCGCCTGTTCCGGAGACCGGATCGAATTCTGCTCGGTTTTTCCGAATACGGCGGCAAACGACGATGAGCAGATCAGTCTGCTGGTTCCGTATGGGTCACCGGTGGCAACCGAGCGATACCGGGATATTCACCCGGAGCAATCCGTGCTGATTCTCTCCGATTCCCCCTATGATGAAATGTCCGGTTTCCGCTATCTGGAAAACTATATGGAGGAAGCGTATCAAAGCAGATTTCATGCCTGCTTTACCCGGGAAGCCTGCTTCGAGTCACCGCAGGTGACATATTATATCTATTCTTTCTCAGATCCGGAGATTATCGCCTGAGGGCAGATCACGGATAAGACCTGAACCGGCGGAATGCCGATCTGAATTCCGAAGGAGGAAAACCCCGGCCTATGCTCTTCTCCAGTATTGAGTTTCTTCTTCTTTTTCTTCCGATTACTTACGGAATCAATTTCCTGCTGCCAAAGAAGCTTCGCAATTACTGGCTTTTGATTGCGAGCCTCTTCTTCTATGCCTGGGGCGAGCCGAGATTTGTTTTCGTGATGATGGCCTCGATCTGCTTTAATTATCTGCTTGCGCGTTGGATTGAGCATTACAGAGAAAACAAAAAAGCGGCAAAAGCAATTCTGATCCTGGACGTAGTCTTGAACCTGGGGATTCTGGTGATTTTCAAGTATCTGAATTTCATCACGGTGACCGTCCACTCCTGGCTCCCGGCCAGCAGAGCGTGGTTCCCGGAGACTTCGATCGCGCTGCCCATCGGCATCTCATTCTTTACGTTTCAGGCGCTCAGCTATGTTGTGGACGTATACCGGGGGATTGACGCACAGAAGAACCCGGCCTATCTCGGACTCTATATCGCGCTGTTTCCACAGCTGATCGCCGGCCCGATCGTCCGTTATACCACGGTCATGGACCAGATCAATGAGCGTCATATTACGGCGGATGACTTCAAGAAGGGAATCATGCGCTTTCTTCTCGGCTTCAACAAAAAGATTCTTCTGGCCAATGTGCTTTCCGAAGTGGCGGATATGGCCTTTGCCTCAGGGGACAACACCGTCTGCATGGCGTGGATGGGAGCGCTCTGCTACGGACTCCAGCTGTATTTTGATTTTGATGGTTACTCGGATATGGCGATCGGTCTGGGACGCATGCTTGGTTTCCACTTCCTGGAGAACTTTAACTTCCCCTATATCTCGAACAACCTGACCGAATTCTGGCGCAGATGGCACATTTCTCTCACCACGTGGTTCCGGGACTATGTGTATTTCCCTCTGGGCGGTTCAAGAGTGAAACCGGGGAGAGTGGTTCTGAACCTGTTTATCGTCTGGTTCCTCACCGGGCTCTGGCACGGAGCGAACTGGACCTACATTCTCTGGGGCATTCTCTACGGAGCGGTGACGATCGCAGAGAGAATGTGGCGGATCCCGAAACGGCTCGCCGAAGGACCGAGGGCAATCCTCGTGCTCTATGCCGTCCTGATCCGGGTATTTCACTTTATAGAGTGGGTAATTTTCCGCTCTGTAAGCCTGCCGGCGGCAGGAAGCTATCTGAAAACCATGTTCGGGTTTTCGGGGCATGCATTTGCCGATGCCTGGTTCCTGTATTGGCTGAGGGAATACGCGGTGTTTCTTGTGATCGGAATTCTCTGCTGCACGCCCATATTCAGAGTGATCGGAGAGAGACTCGGGCTGGGAAGAATGAACCAGGGAGAATGGGAGAGCGAAGCGGGCTGTATCATTCAGTTCCTTCTGTTCCTGATTTCTTTCAGCTGCCTGGTGATGCAGGCGAACAATCCGTTTATTTATTTCAACTTCTAAGAGACAGAGGTAGCATTCAGGGAAAATGATGAAAGAAAGCACACCGAAAAATCGAATCAGATCCGTGGTTGCGATCTGCTTCTGCGCGTTCGTCCTGCTCATGGCGGCGGTGAATGTCAAGCTGTCTGCGCGGCCCGCTCTGTCGTTTCTGATGGGAGAGGAATCCTTCAAAGAGATGACACAGGAAATCGCCGAGAACTATGTGTCGTCAAAGCTTTGGCTGAGAAGCGATTTCATCAATGTAAACGGGCTGTTTGCACGTGTGACAGGGCGCCGGGCGTATAATGAGACCATGCTGATGAACAACGGCATGCTGAACTATGGGAGCAAAACCTTTTCCGAACCGCCGGATGAAACGCTGGAAATCAATCTGTCCGACTCCGTACAGCAGCTCTCTGAATACCTGCAGACAAAGAAGATTCCGATGCTGTTTGTTCTGGCGCCGGTGAAAGAGGATCTGGAGGGAGACCTCCTGCCGGAACCGTTCCACAATTATCAGAATGACACCGGAGACCATCTGCTTTCTCTGCTTTCAGAAAAGGGCGTGGAGACACTGGATCTGAGGCCCTTTGTGTCCCAAAACGGGGAGCTGAGCGGAAAGTATTTCTATCGAACCGACCATCACTGGAACGGCGACGGAGCCCTGCAGGGCTTTGGAATCCTGATGGATGAGCTGAAAGAACGGTATGACCCGGAGCTTGACATCGCTTATGCAGAGCTGGATTACTGGAACCGCCTGACCCTGGAGAATGCCTTCCTGGGAACGCACGGAAAACGTGTCGGGAAACTGTATGACGGGCTGGACGATGTGATCTGGTATGAACCGAATTTTGAAACGGACATGTCGCTGAGCATTCCGGATTACAGCCGTTTTTACAGAGGCGATTTTGTGGCGGTAAACATTCGGGACGAATACAGGCAAAAACAAGATCTCTTTGCGGTGACTCCATACGTGATCTACATCGGCGGGGATTATCCGAGCGTACAGCATCGAAATCTCAACGCGCCGAACCAGAAAAAAGTCCTGCTTCTGAAGGACAGCTTCGGACTTGCAATCCAGGCCTTCCTGTCGACGGAGTTTTCGGCCGTGGATGTGATTGATCCGAGATACTTTACCGATGCGGGAATCGCGGAATACTGTGAGTGGACCGAACCGGATCTCGTGATCATGATGATGAGTCCTTCGGCCGTTTCCAACCGCTACTACAACCGGGTAGGTATCTCGGAAGAGAGGCGGGAAGCGCTGCAGAATCAAGGCTGGAAAACGCTGCTGGACCGGGCTGAAATCAAGGCGGACGGAAATAATCTGATTGATCATATGAGCGCGATTCCGGTTCCGCTTCAGACGGGGAAAAGTTATCGGGTTACCTTCAAAGAAGTGTCTCCGGAAAACGAACTGCCGGAGGTGATCGGCCTGGTTCTGTATAACAAAGCTATCGAAAGCCCGAGCCAGCAGTGGATTTTTGACACGGCGTATTACGGATTGAAGGAGCCGTGGCAGTGGACCTTTACCGTTCAGCCCAATGAGGAGGGAGAAGACTATGAGCTGTATCTCTGCTCCGGGCTGTTTGGGAGTGAAGGCAATGCGGCGGTCACGGTAAAAGGCCTTTCCGTTGAGGAACTGTCCTGAACCCGGCCGGGGCGCGGCTTTGAAATGAAAACGCTTCGGCCTGTCGAATCGGACATGCCGAAGCGTATGTGGAAAGGGGGAAAAACAGCTTGATGGTGATGAACGGTCTTCGGTCGATGCTCTCTGAAGAAGCAAAAAAGCGCCGGTATTACCTCGTTTATACTGTCGCGTTTTTCTGCACGGCCTGCTGCTGCTTTTCCTGGTTTCTCCTTTCCAATCGATCTCTGATCTGGCAGATGGACGGCTGGAGCCAGTACTTTAAGGCGCTGGCTTATTATTCCTCCTATCTTCGGGAGATTGTGCGGAAGCTGCTGACGGAGCATCGGCTGGTGATTCCGGACTGGGACTTCTATATCGGTGAGGGAGGAGATATTCTTAATTCCCTGCATTATTATGTGATCGGAGATCCAATCGCGCTGCTGGCCGCATTGATACCGATGAGGTACATGCACTGGTTCTACTCTTTTTCCAGCATTCTGAGGCTTTATCTTTCCGGAATTGCTTTTTCCGTGCTGTGCTTTGAAACCGGCAGAAAGAACAAAATGGCGATCCTGGCAGGAGCGCTGGCTTACAGCCTCTGTTACTGGGGAATCCTGAATGCGGCCAGACATCCGTATTTTCTGAATCCCATGATTTACTTCCCGCTCTTGATTCTGGGGATCGAAAAGATTCTTCACAATGAGCGGCCATACCTCTTTGGAGCGATGGCGGCCGTTTCTGCCGCGAGCAATTTTTACTTCTTCTATATGATCGCGCTTCTCGCGGTGGGGTATGCGGTGGTCCGGCTCATTCTTCTGTACGGGAAAAATTACGGGCAGGGCATGCGGAAGCTGCTGACCATGGGTGGGCTGGCGGTGCTGGGGGTATGTATCGCTGCTGTAATCCTGCTGCCCGTGATGTCCATGTTCCTCAGTGATTCAAGACTGGGTGTGGCGCAGCCGTTTCGCCTGTTTTATCCATTGTCCTATTACAGCCAGCTTCCGGCCGCTGTCATCGAGTACCGCGACCCCTACTGGCTCTGCCTGGGAATGAGCGCCCCGACTGTTCTCTGCGCATTTCTGCT
>Ga0256405_10007125_pt1 | contig 17154 bp, 13 predicted proteins | sample RumenRJG_02DNA_FD_189096 | JGI IMG/M metagenome (GOLD analysis project Ga0256405, IMG submission 189096) | Bovine rumen microbial communities from Lethbridge, Alberta, Canada - RJG_02 | ecosystem: Host-associated > Mammals > Digestive system > Stomach > Rumen | place: Canada: Alberta...
TTCTCCAGGCTGCAGCGTTGTATAGGCCCCCTGACTCTCCAATTCTATATAGGTCTTACCTCTGTTGACATACACCTGAATCTCAGCCTCATCAGGCGCAGGCTGACTCTTGTCAAGATCCTCAAACTGCTTCACGAGCAACAGACCTTTCTCCTGATTCAGATAAGCCAGCCAACCCTTTCCGTCGGCATTCACCTTACGATTCTCGTTGGCTTCGTCAGGCTCATAACAAGAGATGCCGTTGACATCCTTAAAGTTCATCAGACCAGCTGGCCAGATACTGTCTGCTGGGGCTTCGAAGAAGATCAGCCCTCCTTCGTTCTGCACACGAGTGATCTCCCAAGGTGCTACCTTTCGAACCTCTCCACTCTCATTGATGATAGAATAGGTGACAGCTATCGCCTGCTTCTGCTCATCCGGCTTAAAAGCCTTGCGGATCCTGTATTTCAGCTTGTCATTCACCTCACTCGTCATCGTCAGCACGCCATCCTTTTCCTCTACCTGATAAGGCTTCTTGTCATACTCAGGCACAGGAGGCCAGTACCACTCTTTCTGAGGACTGGTCCAGAAGGTGCTGCCAAAAGACTCTGGCCACTTCAGCTGCGAGATAACTTCCTGATCGCCGTATTTGAAGGAGAGGATCTTGCCACCTTTTGCTGCATCGATAGTCATCGACACGCTGCCGCACTTCAGGACATACTGACCTGTTTCTTTATTGGGTACATCAGCTTTTACTGCCGTTGTCCCTATAAAAATCATGGCTAATGCCATGAGGAGTGATGTGAGAATCTGTTTCATAGTGTGCAAAGGTAAGAACTATTTCCTGAACCACCAAATTTTTACCTCTATTTTTGGATTTACTTAATAATTCTCCAGAATCTGCTGCAAGCGTTTGCGACGTGCTTCCTTCGTATTCTTACGCCACTTCTTGGGAATCAGAAAACCCAACAGACTCAGCAGATTGCCACTACTGGGGTCGATAGAAGCCAACTTCGCATTTTCTTTTTCCGTCTCAAGCTGCTTCTTCAAGGCATCAGGAAGTTCTTTGCGTTGCCCATGTCCGAAGACGACAACTTCCTTGACATTCAACAACTTGGAGATTAAGAAGACGGTATCGCGAACCTCGTTGAGATTCACCAGACGACTCTCGTAGTTCACATGCGAGAAAGAAAGCGTCTTGCAACTGTCTGACACGCTGAAATAACCTAATGAGTCTGTCGTACAATTTCCATCTTTGCTGATCACATTGGCGCCAACCACAGGAATCATTGTCTCCACATCGACAACCACCAGTCGTCTCTGAGCAAACCCTTGAAGCGTAACAGCTATCAGCAACAACAGAAAAAGTCGAATCTTTGTCATCAGCAAAACAATCGCCCTAAAAACTATCTGCAAATATAGACATTCACCTCTTTCTCTCCAAATGTTTTCAAACTATTTAGTGATTATTCATACAATGAAAGATAAATTCTTCGCCATATCAATAAACCTCATGATTTCCTTCTGTCGAGCCAAAGGCTTAGAAGAGGATCTGAAATAGAATATGTTTTCTCTTTGCGTGTTATCAGATCATATTCCAAAAGCTTAAGAGCTGCTGACTGAGTGGAACTTGGAGAACGTAAGCGATGCTTCTTATTGAATGCTGATGACGTAATACTCTGCACTTGTCCTTCCGCATGAATGGCATACAAGAGTTCTTTTTGTGCTTCAGTAATAAAGGATAATTGTTCTCGTAGATGGTAATCGTTTTCCTTGATATAATTCTCCATCAATTGAATCATCATTTCCACATTGCATTGCTGACCTGATAAAGTCTCAATATAAGCATCCTTCATCAATCGTTGTACATAAAAGGTTACACCGCAAAAAGCATCATAAACATGTAGGAATGCCTCCTTATTAATTTCTTTTCCTGCTTTCTGAAAATGATTGGAAACAAAATCAAAATAAACATCTTGATCAATAGCCTCAAGTCTCAACGGCTTTGCGCCCTGATAGAAAGGACGTTTGGCAGAAAAGAACATTTCTTCCATCAGTCTGCGACGACTGCCAGAAAATACAAAATTGGCATTCGATAGTTTTTGAATATGTGTCCTCAGAATTTCCTCAACATTCTTTTCTGGATAACGAGTAATCTGCTGGAATTCATCAATAACTATCAGACAACGTTTATCTACAGATTCTAAATATTGGAATATTTCACCAAGAGTATATTCTGGTTGTTGAATATCTCCCAATCTAACATCGAATGTTGGTGTATTCTGAATAGGGTCATAGCCAAAACTACCACGAAGAGATTTTAGAAAAGTTATAAACAATTTACGCCATTTGTCATTCCTCGAAGCAACAGTTTTGAAAACTGCTGTTCCAAGAGTGAAGATGAACTCACGGAAGGTAGTAGTCTGAAGAATATCAACTGAAATGGTGATATATTCATCCTTAACAGTCAACTTATCGAAAACAAAATCTACAAGAGAAGTTTTGCCCATACGACGAGGTGAAGTAAGCACTACATTCAACTGATTTGATAATGACTTCTCAAGTTCGGCACGTTCTTCCACTCTATCGCAAAAATACGCTTCTGGTATTTTTCCTGAGACTATAAAAGGATTGATATTGTTACTCATAACTATCTGGTTTTGAGTGCAAAGATAGGAAAATAATTCTAATTACCAAAATAAAATTACCGAAAAAAAATAATTTGTTTTAAATAATTTGGATGAGTACAAGTATAAAGCCAGCGCCATGTGTAAAAGAATTATGCCTAAATTTAACACTTCTGAATGGAGTAATCTAGGAAAAGAGTGGGGGAGGAAAAAGAGAGAAGTAAGCAAACTGGAGGTTTGAAGTAAGGGGACTTGGGGTTTGGTTAGGGCGGAATTACTGCTTGGCCTAAGAAAAATTGTTCCCTAGTGAGGGAATAATTGCTACATTTAATGGTAGCAAGTGCCAGAATTAATAGGAAAAAGTAACTAAATGAGGTGCAAAATGGCACTTTTTAGGGCGATTTTTCGAAACCAAAATAGAGGCGTTTTTGTAAGTCTCAGAGTACCAATTATTTACAAAACAGGCCATATTTCGCGTATTTGAGACCCAAGTTCGGATTGGTGAATAACGCGCGATTCTCAGACGGTGATTTGTAAAAAATAATCGCAGTAGTCATAAACATTGACAAGTGCTACAACTTTTCTCCGCAGTGGGAGCAATAGTGGTCTTCGTCGCGCACCATCCCATCGCAACGCGGACAGTGTCCATCTTTCGGCTTTTCTTTAGTCTCGTCGATGATGTTGGCCGTTACGATACCAGTAGGTACAGCAATAATGGTGTAACCCAACAGCATCACGAAAGCCGAAAGCAGACGACCTATTGCTGTAACTGGTGTGATGTCACCATAGCCGACAGTTGTCATCGTTACAATAGCCCAATAGACTGAGGTTGCCAGATCAGTAAACTGGGTATTGGGTTCGCCGCTTTCTACCATAAACATCAACGTACCCAAGCAGATATCGAGTATCAGCACAAACAAGAAGTAAACGGAAATCTTGGTGAGACTCTTCTGAAGCGAGCGCATCAGCATGTAGCCCTCGTTGATGAAACTGAACAACTTGAAAATGCGGAAGATACGGATGAAACGGATCGAACGCAACAGAATCATATATCGTGCGTTAGGCAGGAAGTAGGAGAGATAAGGCGGCAGGGTAGATAGCAAGTCGATGATACCAAAGAAACTCAACACATAGTCGCGAGGACGAGGGGAGCAATAGACACGGGCTATATACTCAACTGTAAAGAAGAAAGTGAGCAGATATTCCAGTATCTCCAGCACAAACTTAAACGTATGGGCCAAGGAGGGAATCGTCTCGACAAACGAGATGATGATACTCAGCGAGATAGCCGTCATCAGAGTGAGATCAAAGACCCGACCTACCGGGTGCTCTGACTCAAACATGATCTTATAGAGATTCTCTTTCTCCAGCCAATGAGGTTTCTTCATCATTACAAATGTTTGGTATCAAGTTGCAAATTTACAAATTATTTTGTATCTTTGCAAACAAAAAGAGATTTTTATGATGAATGATCCCTATAAGCCAATAAAGAAACCCCACGGATGCTGGAAGTGGTCTGGTTGTATGCTGACAATTGTCAGTGCGCTACTGATTGCTTTCTTCGTGTGGATGATTGTCGATAGCGAAAGGGAGATGGACAAGAGTCGTCAGGAATTCACAGCCTCGCAGATAGAGTACGAAGAAGCATTGAAGGCTTATGAAGCCGACTCTTTACACCTTGAAAAGCCGGAATTTCATCCACGAGGTCACATAGGAGTCAATATCGGTGCTGCTTTCCTTGTGGTGTTCATCTTGTTTTTGCTGATACCTTTTGGTATAGGCTTGTTGATACTGCTCTATTATTGGCTGAAGTATCGCAAGTGGCGAAATCATGAATTAATCCCAAAATAATTTGGCATTCTGCTCACTTATTCGTATCTTTGCAGCCCAAATATAATGTACGGAAACAATAAATAACGAAAATACAATGGATTACAATTTCAGAGAAATCGAACAGAAATGGCAGAAGCGATGGGTGGAGAATGGAACCTATCGCGTGGTGGAGGACAAGAACAAGAAGAAGTTCTACGTGCTGAATATGTTCCCTTACCCCTCTGGGGCAGGCTTGCACGTGGGACATCCCTTAGGTTATATAGCCTCGGATATCTATGCCCGTTATAAGCGTCTGCAGGGCTTCAACGTACTGAACCCGATGGGTTACGATGCCTATGGACTGCCTGCAGAGCAGTATGCTATCCAGACAGGTCAGCATCCTGAGAAGACTACTTTCGCCAACATCGATCGCTATCGTGAGCAGTTAGATAAGATCGGCTTCTCATTCGACTGGGATCGTGAGGTGCGCACCTGTGACCCCATCTACTATAAGTGGACCCAGTGGGCCTTCCAGCGGATGTTCAAGAGCTACTATTCTACCTCTTCCCACAAGGCTCAGCCCACCATCAAACTGATTGAGCATTTCGAACTGATGGGTACAGAGAACTGTAATGCCCTTGGTACTGAGGAGCTGCATTTCACAGCTTCCGACTGGGCTGGTTTCTCTGAGAAGAAGAAGCAGGAGGTGCTGATGAACTACCGTATCGCCTACCTGGCTGAGACGATGGTGAATTGGTGCCCAGCATTGGGAACCGTACTGGCCAACGACGAGGTGATCAATGGTGTCTCTGAGCGTGGTGGTTATCCTGTGGAGCAGAAGAAGATGCGCCAGTGGTGTCTGCGTGTGTCTGCTTATGCCCAGCGTCTGCTCGATGGTCTGGAGGAGATCGATTGGACAGACTCTCTGAAGGAGACCCAGCGCAACTGGATTGGTCGCTCTGAGGGTACTGAGGTAGAGTTTAACGTGGCTGATTCAGACAAGCACTTCACGATCTTTACCACACGTGCTGATACGATGTTTGGTGTCACCTTTATGGTGCTGGCTCCTGAAAGTGAACTCGTGGCTGAATTGACGACTGCTGATCAGAAAGCTGAGGTAGAAAAGTATCTCGACTACGTGAAGAAACGTACGGAGCGTGAGCGTCAGATGGATCACAAGGTCACTGGCGTGTTCTCTGGTTCATACGCCATCAATCCGTTTACTGATGAAAAGATCCCCATCTGGATTTCAGAATATGTATTGGCTGGCTATGGTACTGGTGCGATTATGGCCGTACCTGCTCACGACTCTCGTGACTATGCCTTCGCCAAGCACTTCAACCTGCCTATCATCCCATTGATCGAGGGTGCTGATGTGAGCGAGGAGAGTTATGACGCCAAAGAGGGTATCATGTGTAACTCTGCATCTGATAAGTTCAGCCTCAACGGATTGACAGTTAAAGAAGCTATCGCTGCTACGAAGAAGTTTGTGACAGAACAGGGCTTGGGTCGCGTGAAGGTGAACTATCGTCTGCGCGATGCCATCTTCTCTCGTCAGCGCTACTGGGGTGAGCCGTTCCCTGTTTACTATAAGGACGATATGCCCTATATGATCCCCAAGGAGTGTCTGCCGCTGCTGTTGCCTGAGATCGACAAGTATCAGCCAACAGAGACAGGTGAGCCCCCATTGGGACGCGCTAAGATGTGGGCTTGGGATACCAAGTTCGACAAGGTGGTGTCGAAGGATGAGATTGACAACAAGACCGTCTTCCCCTTGGAGTTGAACACGATGCCTGGCTTCGCTGGTTCGTCAGCCTACTATCTCCGTTATATGGATCCCAAGAACGAGAAGGCGCTTGTAAGTCGCGAGGCAGATGAATACTGGCGTAATGTAGACCTCTATGTAGGTGGTACTGAGCACGCTACCGGCCACCTGATCTACTCTCGTTTCTGGAACAAGTTCCTCTATGACTCTGGTTACTCTTGTGAGGACGAGCCCTTCAAGAAACTCGTGAATCAGGGTATGATTCAGGGACGTTCTAACTTCGTGTATCGTATCGAGGACGAGGGCGCAGACAAGGGTAAGTTCGTGAGTCTGAACCTGAAAGAGAACTACAAGGAAGTGACACCTATCCACGTGGATGTGAATATCGTCTCTGCTGATGTACTCGATATCGAGGCATTCAAGGCTTGGCGCCCTGAGTACAACAATGCTGAGTTCATTCTCGAGAATGGTAAGTATATCTGTGGTTGGGCCATCGAGAAGATGTCGAAGTCGATGTTCAACGTGGTCAATCCGGATATGATCGTTGAGAAGTATGGTGCTGATACCCTGCGTCTCTACGAGATGTTCCTGGGTCCTGTAGAGCAGAGTAAGCCTTGGGATACCAACGGTATCGATGGTTGTCACCGTTTCCTGCGTAAGTTCTGGAACCTCTATCAGAACGGCTTCGATGAGAACGAGGCAACAGCAGAGAATCTGAAGAGCGTTCATAAACTGATCAAGAAGGTATCTCAGGATATTGAGCAGTTCTCATACAACACCTCAATATCTGCCTTTATGATCTGCGTGAACGAACTCTCTCAGCAGAAGTGCAAAAACAAGGAACTGCTGAAGACGCTGGTGATCCTCATCGCGCCGTTTGCACCTCATATTGCTGAAGAGTTGTGGGAAATGTTAGGCGAGCAGGGTAGTGTCTGCGATGCGCAGTGGCCCAAGTGGGATGAGCAGTATCTGGTAGAGAGTCAGGTGAAGTTGGGTATTGCCTTCAATGGTAAGAACCGCTTCGAGATGGAATTCGCTGCTGATGCCGACAACCAGACCATTCAAGATGCTGTGCTGGCAGACGAGCGTTCGCAGAAGTATCTCGAAGGTTTCCAGGTAGCAAAGGTTATCATCGTCCCTAAGCGTATGGTGAACATTGTGCTGAAGAAATAAATGACAATTGATCACAAAATCATCCTCAATGAGGCCAGAGACTATTTCTTTATAGCCATTGGCCTCTTACTCTATACCATCGCCTTCACGGTATTCCTGATGCCTTATCAGATCGTAGCAGGTGGCGTAACAGGTCTTTCGGCCATCATCTACTATGCCACAGGTTTCCATATTGAGAATACCTATATTATCATCAATGGCATCCTGCTGGTAGTAGCCCTGAAGATACTGGGTGTGAAGTTCCTGATGAAGACCATCTTCGCCATCTTCACCCTCTACTTCATGCTGATGTTTGCACAGGAGATACTTCCAAAACAGGAGAATGGTATGCCTTTCAAACTGATGGGTGAGGGTCAGGATTTCATGTCGATGATTATTGGCTGTGTGATTACTGGTATCGCTTTGGCTACTGTCTTCCTGAACAATGGTTCTACGGGTGGTACTGATATCATTGCAGCCTCAGTGAACAAGTTCCATCCTAATGTATCATTGGGAAATGTACTGATTGCTGCCGACTTCTGTATCATTGGCTCATGTATGTTCTTCCCCCAGTTTGGCGACTATATGGAGCGCGCCCATAAGGTGATGTTCGGCTTCTGCGTGATGACGATGGAGAACTATGTGCTCGACTATGTGATGAATGCACGTCGTCAGTCTGTACAGTTCTTCATCTTCTCCAGTAAATGGCAGGAGATAGCCAATGCCATTGGTACAGAGATGAACCATGGTGTGACGATCCTTGATGGTCACGGCTGGTACACAGGTCATCAGATGAAGGTGCTCTGTATCCTGGCCAGAAAGAACGAGAGTGTGAATATGTTCCGCCTGATCAAGATGATCGATCCTCGTGCCTTCGTATCACAGTCGAGTGTCATCGGTGTCTATGGTGAGGGTTTCGATGAGATGAGGGTGAACGTAAAAAAGAAGAAAATGAAAATAGTCTTTGCCACCAACAACCTCAATAAGCTCACGGAGGTTCGTAAGATTTTGGGTAATTCGTTTGAAGTACTTTCACTGAAGGATATCAACTGCAACGACGATATCCCAGAGAAAGGACAGACGCTGGAGGATAATGCCAAGATGAAGGCAGAATACATCTACAAGAAGTACCATATCAACTGCTTTGCTGATGATACAGGTCTTGAGGTAGAGGCATTAGGTGGAGCCCCAGGTGTGTATAGTGCCCGTTATGCCTCAATGATGGGTTCTGGCAATGCCAAGTCTCATGACTCTGGCGCCAATATGACTCGTCTGCTGCAGGAGTTGGAGCAGAAGGATAACCGCAAGGCCCGTTTCCGTACGATCATCGCCTTGATCATCGATGGAAAAATTACCACCTTCGAAGGTATCGTCAATGGTGAGATTATCCGCGAACGTAGGGGAGGAGAGGGCTTTGGTTATGATCCTATCTTCCAACCTGAAGGTTATGACCAGACGTTTGCTGAACTGGGTACTGGTATTAAGAATCATATCAGTCACAGGGCTAGAGCCGTTCAAAAACTCGCAGACTATCTGTTGAAAAGGTAAAAAAGTAAAAAGGTAAAAGAGTAAAAAAGTAAAAAATGAAAGCTGTATTTTTCAATAGTAGCAGATTGGTAAAATGGTTTCTACCCTTTTACCTTCTTACCTTTTTACCTTTACATGCCCAGGTAGGTACCTGGGAAAATTACCTGGCTTATCATGAACTGCAGAATATCTGCGCAGCTTCTAATAACCAACTCTTTGTCTTAGCTTCCAACTCACTCTATCAGTATAACCAGAACGATGAGAGTATCACCACTTATGATAAAGTGACTGGGCTTAATGATACCTACATCACTCATATTGCCTGGAATCCTAAAGTACAAAAGCTGATAGCCGTCTATCAGAACTCAAATATCGACCTGATAGACACGAAGGGAAATATCACCAATATCTCTGCGCTCCTGACGAAGATCATGACAGAGAGTAAGACTGTGAAGCGTCTGATCATTGATGATATCTATGTGTGGCTTGATTGCGATTTTGGCTATGTGAAGGTGAATATGCAGAAAGCGGAAATCACTGATACCTATACGCCTAATAATCCTAATTATCCCAAAGATCTGCCCATCTACGATGAATATAAGGATCTAAAGACCTACAGACCTGTTGTAGAGAAACTGAATCCTATAGGTCCCAAATACAACCACTTCTATGAGTCAGTGTTTCTGAACGGAAAACTATACACCACTGGTGGCTATTTCCTTTCAGGTATGAATGACTATAACTATCCTGGAACTATTCAGGTGTATGACGGGAATGACTGGATGATTTACGAGGACAATCTGTCGGAGAAGACAGGCTATCCTTATCTCGACATCAATTGTATCAGTGTGGATCCTACGGATGAGACTCATGTCTATGCAGGTGGCAGATGTGGACTTTATGAGTTCAAAGACGGACACTTGCTAAACTATTATAATAAGGATAATAGTCCGCTAAGACCTGCCATCGATCGTGATACTGAATTAGGTAATGATTACGTGCTGATCAATGGTATCCAGTTTGATCAGGCAGGTAATCTGGTGGTACTTAATAGTCAGGCAAGAGGCGTGAATATGCTGGTACTTTCAAAAGATCATACTTGGACGAATTATTATCAGGAACTGTTAGAAAACGCTGATGGTATTTCGCTTTCAGGACTCAGAAGTATGTTCTTCGATAGTCGAGGACTTCTTTGGTTTGTCAATACCTCTTGGATAGATCAGTCTGTATTCTGTTTTAATCCCTCTACTAACGAACTTTTCAAATACAGCAATTGGGTTAATCAGGATGGTATCAGCTATTCTCTCACTTTCGTGAACAGTGTCTGTGAGGATAGAGAGAAGAATATCTGGGTAGGTACCAATTTAGGTCCGTTTATGATTAAGAGCGATGAAGTAGGGCAGGAGGATGTGACATTCTATCAGATCAAAGTACCTCGTAACGATGGTACTGATTATGCCGATTATCTGTTATATGGCGTCAATATCAGTCATATCGCTATTGATGGTGGTAATCGGAAGTGGTTTGCCACCAATGGTGCTGGTGCTTTCCTGATCAGTGCTGATAATATCCAGCAGATAGCAAACTTCAAGGAAGACAACTCCTATCTGTTATCAAATACCATCAGTTCTACTGCTATCAACCCTAAGACAGGCAAAGTATATTTCCTCACAGATAAGGGTCTTTGTTCTTATCAAGGCGATGCTACAGAACCTTCTGAAGAAATGACAAAAGATAATGTCTATGCTTATCCAAATCCTGTGACACCAGACTATACAGGACTGATTACCATTACTGGTCTTACTTACGATGCTGACGTGAAGATCATAGCATCCAATGGTGCCCTGATTGCTCAAGGTCGTAGTAATGGAGGTATGTTCACTTGGGATGGAAATGATCGTCAGGGTAGGCGAGTGGCAAGTGGCATTTATTTTGTGATAACAGCCACTTCTGAAGGCAATAGCGGTACCGTTTGCAGAATCGCTGTTATTAACTGAAAAAGTTGCTAGCATTAATGGTAGCAATTTTTTTTCTTAATGGTAGCAAAAAAATACTGGAGTGATTAACTCAACTCCAGCATTCTATTGATTGGTTTCACAGCCTCTTTTGCAATCTCAGGATCAATCTCTATTTGAGGCGATTCATGCTTTAGACACTCATATACTTTTTCGAGTGTATTCAACTTCATATACTGACACTCGTTACAACTGCATTCCAAGCCGCTCTCGCTGATTTCAGGAGGCACAGGGATAAATTCCTTATCAGGACAAGTACGCTGCAGCTCATGCAGGATTCCTGCCTCTGTAGCCACAATAAACTGCTTGGCTGTATTGTTCTTCGCCTCACGAAGCATATCAGCTGTACTGCCCTTGATATCAGCTACAGCCAAGACTGGAGCCTTACACTCTAAGTGAGCCATCACGATGGCATCAGGATACTGCTTCTTCAATTCGATGATCTTCTCAACAGAAAAACGCTCATGCACATGACAGCCACCATTCCATAACAGCATATCACGACCTGTCACCTCATTGATATAATTACCAAGATTATAGTCAGGACCAAAGATCAGTTTGGCATCCTTTGGTAACTGATCAACGACCTTCTTGGCATTACCGCTAGTGACAACGACATCTGTCAAGGCTTTCACAGCTGCTGTAGTATTGACATAAGAGATCACCTGATAACCGGGATGCTCTTCCTTGAACTTCTTCAGATCTTCAGCCTTACAACTGTCAGCTAAGGAACAGCCTGCATTCAAATCCGGACATAATACCATCTTGTCAGGTGAGAGCAGTTTACAAGTCTCTGCCATAAAGTGAACACCACACATCACCATGATTTTCGCATCCGTCTCTGCTGCCTTACGGGCCAAAGCCAGAGAGTCGCCTACGAAATCAGCGATATCCTGAATATCACCAATCGTATAGTAGTGAGCCAAGATAATAGCACCCTTTTCTTCACACATACGACGGATCTCAGCTTTCAATTCTTCTGTTTTCAACATCACAATATATTTATTTTTTCTTTTAATCTTTTCTTAAAAATAGAAATAAGTAGTATGATATGCCGTGAATATCTTGATAACTTTCTGCCCTTTTTCTTGGCAGATTGTTTATACACTCAGAATTTCAGGTTATCAATACCTGCTGTGGATTCTTTCTCTCTGATAATGAGTTCATAAGATCGTTTATCCACAATTTCCAATTTTGGTGCAAATATAATAAGTTTATATTATTTTTCGGCAAAAAACGGTGGAAATCTTTCGAAAAACTCGTGAATAACCCTGTGGATATCCCTATATCGAACAGGGCAATAATGATTTTGTGAGTAATCCACAACGTTTTCCACACAGTTATCCACATTTTTTCCACCATAATAATTTGGTAGTTTGCCGACTTAATCGTAACTTTGCAACCACGATGAAAAAATTAAGGACGATAGAAATGCAGCGCCTCTCTGTGGAGGAATTCAAGGAGGCGGATAAGTTACCATTGATAGTGGTGCTCGATGATGTCCGTTCGATGCATAATGTGGGTAGTGTGTTTCGTACAGGTGATGCTTTCCGCATTGAGGCGGTCTATCTGTGTGGCATCACTTCCACGCCTCCGATGGCAGAGATTCATAAGACTGCCTTAGGTGCTGAGGATAGTGTCAGTTGGAAATACTTTCCTACTGCTATGGAGGCTTTGAATTCTTTGAAGGCTGATGGATATGAGGTCTATGCCGTCGAACAGGCGCATGGCTCTACGATGCTGCAGGATTTCAAACCTGAGACTGATCGGAAATATGCCGTCATACTTGGTAATGAGGTAAAAGGTGTGCATCAGGAGGTAGTGGATGCCTGTGATGGTTGTCTGGAGATTCCTCAGTTTGGTACGAAGCATTCCATAAATGTCTCTGTGACTGGTGGTATCGTGATCTGGCACTTTGTAAAAACTAAACTTTAGAAAGATATATGAGTCTCCTGGATATTATCCTTCTGGCCATCGCGTTGGCAATGGACTGTTTCGCAGTCTCTATCGTCAGCGGAGTCTTGACTCGAAAGAGATGGTTGCCACGAATGGCTTTCCTCTTTGGATTCTTTCAGGCATTGATGCCATTGATAGGATGGATTGGAATCAGTTTCTTCCGTAGTAATATTGAGGCCTATGACCACTGGATTGCCTTTGCCTTATTGCTAATGATTGGAGGAAACATGATCCGCGAATCTTTTTCTCCAGAAGAAGAGCATTTCTTCAATCCGCTCCGACTTCGTACCCAACTGATATTGGCTGTTGCTACGAGTATCGATGCGATGGCTATCGGTATATCATTTGCCTGCACAGGTTTTAATGAAATCTCCCAGTTGTTACTTCCTATTATAATAATAGGTGTAGTATCCTCTCTCTTCAGTATCATTGGTACGCGTCTTGGTGCCCGATTCGGACGGGCTATAGCCAATCGTCTGAAACCAGAACTTTTAGGTGGTCTGATCCTTATAGCAATAGGCATCAAGATTCTCATCACACACTTGATTGAAGAGTCATGATAAAAAAATGGTATAAAATTGTACAACTTAAGAAAATTATTTGTATTTTTGCACCACAAACATGAATGTTGAAACGATAGTACTCAAGGAACTTGGCATCGGTTATCCTTCGAAAAACGGTGTGAGAGTAGTCGCTGAGCATATCAACGGAGCGATCCGTAGTGGTGAGCTTACCTGTCTGCTTGGTGCAAATGGTGTTGGTAAATCCACATTGTTGCGTACCCTTTCCGCCTTTCAGCCGAAGATAGCAGGAGAGATTCTGTTTGCAGAAGATAATGGTTTGCAGAACAGAGAAATCTCGGAGATGTCTGACAAGGAATTGAGTCATAAGATCGGCGTGGTGCTAACGGAGAAACCTGATGTCAGGAATATGACAGTGCGCGAACTGGTCAGTCTTGGAAGGTCTCCTTATACAGGGTTCTGGGGAACCTATTCCGAAGAAGACATACAGATCGTTGATGAGTCGATCGCCCTTGTGGGTATCGAGTTGCTTACCAAGCGGATGGTGCATACCTTGAGTGATGGTGAGCGACAGAAGGTGATGATAGCGAAGGCTCTGGCCCAGCAGACACCAGTGATCTATCTCGACGAACCTACAGCCTTCTTGGATTACCCCAGTAAGGTAGAGGTGCTGCAACTGCTTCGTCTCATCAGTCGTCAGGCTGGAAAAACCATCTTCCTTTCCACACATGATGTGGAGCTTGCTTTGCAACTGGCTGATACCATCTGGTTGATGACCCATGAAACAGGAATGACCATTGGCACACCTCAAAAATTGGCACAACAGGGTGCCTTAGGTAGATTTATCGAGCGTGAGGGAATCGTTTTCGATCCAGAGACACTCTCTATTAGAATAGTAAAGAATAACTAAAGACAGAAAGCCATGATATACGGACATGGTGATGACACTTTTCGCTACGGCGATAAATTGAAACTGAATTTCAGTTCCAATGTCTATGCGTGGGCTGATCTCTCAGGATTAAAGGAGCACCTGATGCAACATTTCGAGGTGGTCAGTCATTATCCTGAGGCAGAACCGTTGTCTTTAGAGAAAATGCTGGCTGAACACTTAGGTGTACCAGAAAATACGGTGTTGGTGACGAGTGGTGCCAATGAGGCCATCTATCTGATCGCACAACTTTATAAGAATTGGGCTTCCATCATTCCGCAACCTACTTTTAATGCCTATGAAGCTGCTTGTAAGACATTCGATCATCTTATCTCCTATGATCGGAAAGATCAGTTAGAGGTGATGCCTGAAGACAGGATCTACTGGATCTGTAATCCGAATAATCCTACAGGTAATGTATTGGTGAAGCCTTTGGTGAATCGTATCATCCGTCAGAATCCGCGCTATCTTTATGTTATAGATCAGTCGTTTGCTGATTATACGCTGCGTCCGATGCTTCAGCCTCGAGAGATGGTGGACTGCTATAACATGATGCTGATAGGTTCTCTTTCCAAGAAATACTGTATTCCTGGTTTGCGCTTAGGTTATATCTTCAGTTCTCCGATCATTATAGACCGTCTGCGCCAGATCCGTCAACCTTGGATAGTGAATGCAATGGCGATAGAAGCAGGAAAATATCTGGTAAGCAATAATCCCCAGATGATTCCCGACTTAAAGGGTTATCTCGCTGAAGCCCAACGTTTGCGCAGTGAGTTAGCAGCCATCGAAGGTATCAAAGTCTTGAAGACAGACACGAATTTCATGTTGGCATTCATTGACTTTGCCGATGCGCTGGAATTGAAACATTGGCTTATTGAAAATCATGGTATTCTGATTCGCGATGCTTCTGATTTCAGAGGTCTTGACAGTCATTATTTCCGCATCGTGGCCCGTACAGAAAAAAATGACAACCAGTTAGTGGCTGCCATCCGTGAGTTTAAGAGGTGGAAAGAGAATAATTCTTAACTATAATGCTTCGTCAAACGGAACTGCTTTGACGCATTTCAGATTCTTCTCCAACTGTGAAGTGCTGCTGGCGCCTACGAGTACAGAAGTGACACCCTTTTGATGCAAAATTCAAGCCAGCGACATTTCTGCCAATGATTCACCACGACTGTCAGCAGGAATACACTTCAGATAACGGTCTGTCAACAGTCAACAATACGCCTGAACGTCCACAACGCTCATATTCCATTCCATTGTCATAACGGTTTTGATCCGCAAAATATAATTCCTTCATAGGGTCATTGTTTTTAGTTGGACGCTGCAAAGATACAAAAAGTCCTTCATATATCATTCATTATTCATAATAATTTCGTAACTTTGCGCCATAAACCATCAAACTTACTCATGATGAGAAGAATATTATTTAGTGTTTTTCTGTGCAGTCTGATCCTTTCCGCAGCAGCACAACACTCGCCTAACGGAAAAATCTCTGTGAATCCCTTTGGTCAGGGGCTCTGTGTATATTATGGACTTCAGAAAGCCTTGTTGATTCCTACCTTGGGCTATGAGGGATATCCTTCTAATGTGGAACTTATCGAGAAGGGCATGATAAAAGACGATTATCAGATGCTCTCTGGTAAGCGACTGCACTGCACGAATCAGGCTCGTGAGTATGAGGCAAAGCTGAGTGATAATCTGCGCTTGGTGTTGAGGCTCTATAATGATGGCATTGCTTTCCGTTATGAGTGGTCCGGCCTGCAGGATCAGGTGCTGCCAAAGGAGCAGACCACCTATATCATCCCTGAGGGAACGAAGCGCTGGATGCAACAGTGGTCGGAGGCTTATGAGGGTTTCTTCCCTTTGACCACCACTTGTAAGGTAGAGCCCGTTCCCAGTTTCAGCGGCATCTTCAAGTCAGATGAGGGATTTAACAACCGTTGGGGTTTTCCTGTGCTCTACGAACCTGTGGATAACCTTTTTGTTCTGCTCTCCGAAGCCAATATTGAGCGTCGTCAGAGTGCTGCCTGTCTTTACAATGAGGATGAATTTTTCCGTGTGACGCCTGATAAGAATGAGCTGCGTGTGAATGGTATCTGGCACAGTCCTTGGCGCGTAGCCATCATCGGCAGTTTGGATGACGTGGTGGGATCCACGCTGATCACAGATGTCAGCGAACCTTGTCAGCTCGATGATACGAGTTGGATTCATCCTGGGGTAGTGTCTTGGATCTACTGGGCGTATAATCATGGTTCCAACGACTTTGAGATCATCAAGAAATATGTGGATATGGCTGTCACCCTGAAGTTGCCTTATGTGCTGATCGATGCCGAATGGGATGAGATGAAGGATGGCAGGACTATCGAGGAGGCTGTTGCTTATGCCACTTCTCAGGGTGTAAAGCCTTTGATCTGGTATAACTCTTCCGTAGGTTGGATCGATGGTGCCCCAGGTCCTAAGTTCCGTCTGAACAAGCCAGAAGATCGGGAGCGCGAGTTTGCCTGGTGTGAGAAGATCGGTGTGGCTGGGGTGAAGATCGATTTCTTCTCTGGCGAAAACCAGATGAATATGGACTATTGCATCGATCTGTTGGAGTGTGCAGCCCGTCATCATCTGCTGGTGAACTTCCACGGGGCTCCGATTCCTCGCGGATGGCAGCGCACCTATCCAAATTTGTTATCTACAGAGGGCGTCTATGGCGCTGAGTGGTATAACAATGTACCCACCTTCACGAATCAGGCCGCGAGTCATAATGCCACGTTGCCTTTCACCCGTAATGTCATTGGGCCGATGGACTATACCCCTTGTGCTTTCAGCGATTCACAACATCCTCATATCACCTCAAAAGCCCACGAGTTGGCACTCACCG
>Ga0256405_10007126_pt1 | contig 17153 bp, 15 predicted proteins | sample RumenRJG_02DNA_FD_189096 | JGI IMG/M metagenome (GOLD analysis project Ga0256405, IMG submission 189096) | Bovine rumen microbial communities from Lethbridge, Alberta, Canada - RJG_02 | ecosystem: Host-associated > Mammals > Digestive system > Stomach > Rumen | place: Canada: Alberta...
TCCCAGATCATCGTTGACGGCCGTGCCTACACGATTGACCAATTTTTGAAACTGTACTGATTTGAGCACTATCCGGGAATGGCCCGGATAGTGCTCTTTGGTTACGGGTGATTATTGAGCGGATACGCCTGAACTGCCACATTTTCCAATACCGTCTCATTGACGGTTCTTGCGTGGCATTCCTGTCCGGTTGGCTCCAGTCTACTGATGCAGCGCCAGACGATGGATTTGCAGCCGCGATTGTTCCAGTGGATTCTGCGGAACATTTCACCGCATTCGCTGCAAATGACAATCTGTGCAAAGCAGTGGTTGCAGCTGTAGGAGCGCTTTTTGCCATTGGCACTGGTTTTGACCATTCGCCTGCGTACCAGCTCTTCCTGCACCCGTAAGAAAATATCTTTCGGAATAATTGCTTCGTGATTGCCTTCCACATAGTATTGCGGGACAATGCCGTTGTTCTTGACTCTGGTTTTATTCAGGAAGTCTGTGGTGTAGGTCTTCTGAAGAAGAGCATCACCGATGTATTTTTCATTTCGAAGAATCTTGTTGATGGTGCTGGTCCACCATTTTGTTTTGCCAGCGCCGGTGAGGATGCCGTCTGCTTCCAGACCTTTTGCAATCCGGTCCATAGAGTAAAGGCATTGTCGTAAAGTAGCTCCTCGGTTACCGCCGCTGTTTTCAGAAGCTGGACGGCACCTTCCGGCCCCCTGAACCCAAACCGGAAACGGATGTCCCGCAATCGGGGAATGGCCCCGGAGTACAGGCAGCGGAAGGCAAATTACCTGATTTGAATGAAATATCCGATTCCGGTAAAAGCAGACAGAGAGCAGATATAGCATACGAAGAACCCTTGGCGCAGCCTGAATAGGCTGCGCCTTTTGCATATAAAAGCGGACAAAGGCGAGCGCATCGGTTTAGATGCGCCCGCCTTTTCTGCATTTATTCTTGCTGCTTGGCCCGCTGCTTTGCAACGCTTGCGTGATGTTTTGCTTTGGATGTTTCCTCATGGGGCAGGTCCCACGGGGCCCCCTCGATTTCACTCAAATTGCCCGAAATGAATCTGGGCAATTTCAAGGTTTCACTTTGCGAAACGCTTGTACGCCACATTTGCGGCGGCATGACCATGCCTCAGAACAATCCGGTGATTTTTCCATCCTCGTCCACGTCGATCTTTTCGGCAGCAGGGACCTTGGGGAGGCCCGGCATCGTCATGATGTCACCCGTGAGGGCTACGATGAACCCGGCGCCGGCGCTGACCTTCAGGTTCCGCACGGTGACGGTGAAGCCCTCGGGCGCACCCAGCAGAGTGGGATCGTCGGACAGGGAATACTGGGTCTTTGCCATGCACACCGGCAGATCGCCAAAGCCCAGATCAAAGAGCTGCTGGGCCTGCTTCTGGGCGGTGGGGGTCAGGACGGCCTGCGCGCCGCCGTAGACCCGGTTTACAATGGCGTTGAGCTTATAGGTGAGAGAAGTGTTGTCGGGATAGGCGAAGGTGAACTCCTCCGGGCTCGGCTGCTCCGGGCAGGGCTCCTCGCACAGGCGTACCACCTCGGCAGCCAGAGCCTTGCCGCCCTCGCCGCCCTTGGCCCAGACCTCGGACAGCACAGCGCGGACGCCCAGCTTCCGGCACTTGTCCTCCACCAGCCGCAGCTCGGCTTCCGTGTCGGTGGGGAAGGCGTTGACCGCCACTACGCAGGGCAGGTGGAAGGTGTTGCGGATGGTGTCTACATGATGGAGCAGATTGGGCAGGCCCTTTTCCAGAGCGCCCAGATTCTCATGGTTCAGCTCGGCCTTGGGCACGCCGCCGTGGCTTTTCAGTGCCCGGACAGTGGCTACCACCACCACGGCACTGGGCCGCAGGCCCGCCAGACGGCACTTGATGTCCAGGAATTTTTCTGCGCCAAGATCCGCACCGAAGCCGGCCTCAGTCACAGCGTAATCGCCCAGCTTCAGGGCCATGCGGGTGGCGGTGACGGAGTTGCAGCCGTGGGCGATGTTGGCGAAGGGACCGCCGTGGATCAGCGTGGGCGTACCCTCCAGTGTCTGCACCAGATTGGGCTTCAGTGCGTCCTTCAGCAGGGCGGTCATAGCGCCCTCTGCCTTCAGATCGTGGGCGGTGACAGGCTTGCCGTCATAGGTGTAGGCCACGATCATCCGGCCCAGCCGTTCTTTCAGATCGGTGATGCCGCTGGCGAGACACAGCACCGCCATGACCTCGCTGGCCACGGTGATGTCAAAGCCGTCCTCCCGGGGAACGCCCTGCATTTTGCCGCCGATGCCGTCAATGATGTGGCGGAGCTGGCGGTCATTCATATCCACGCAGCGCTTCCAGGTGATCTGCTTTACGTCAATGCCCAGAGCGTTGCCCTGCTGAATGTGGTTATCCAGCATGGCGGCCAGCAGGTTGTTGGCCGCGCCGATGGCGTGGAAATCGCCGGTGAAGTGGAGGTTGATGTCCTCCATGGGGACCACCTGAGCGTAGCCGCCGCCGGCAGCGCCGCCCTTGACGCCGAACACGGGACCGAGAGACGGTTCCCGCAGAGCGGCCACGGCGTTTTTGCCCAGCTTCCGCAGACCGTCGGCCAGACCCACGGAGGTGGTGGTCTTGCCCTCGCCTGCCGGGGTAGGGTTGATGGCGGTCACCAGGATCAGCTTGCCGTCAGGCCGGTCGGCCCGGTCCTTCAGCAGACGGTGATCGATCTTGGCCTTGTAGCGGCCATACTGCTCCAGATATTCCTCGTCGATCCCCGCGGTGGCGGCAATCTCCGTGATGGGGCGCATCCGGCACTGCTGGGCGATCTCAATATCAGTCAACATGATCCGTGTCCTCCCATTCTCAAATGTCAAAATACTTCTTCGCAGACTGGAACAGCTTCATATCATAGCAGCCGTCTACATTTTTGTAAAGACCGTCGGCCACACGCTCGGAGTGGCCCATCTTGCCCAGTACCCGGCCATCGGGAGACATGATGCCCTCCACAGCCCAGATGGAGCCGTTGGGGTTTACGTCCACGTCCATGCCGGGGACACCGTGCTCGTCCACATACTGAGTGACGATCTGACCGTTGTCAGCCAGCTTCCGAACCAGCTCCTCACTGCACAGGAACCGGCCCTCGCCGTGGGAGATGGGGACGGTGTAGATATCGCCCACCTGCGTCCCCGCCAGCCACGGAGAGCGGTTGGAGGCGATGCGGGTGCGCACCAGACGGGACTGGTGGCGGCTGATGGTGTTGAAGGTCAGGGTGGGGCAGGTCTCGTCGGTGTCGATGATCTCACCGTAGGGGACAAGACCCAGCTTGATGAGCGCCTGGAAACCGTTGCAGATGCCCAGCATCAGGCCGTCCCGGTTTTTCAGCAGGTCCATGGTGGCGTCCCGCACCTCCGGGTTGCGGAAGAAAGCGGTGATGAATTTGGCGGAGCCATCCGGCTCGTCACCGCCGGAGAAGCCGCCGGGGACGAAGATGATCTGGCTGTCCCGGGCCGCCTTGGCGAAGCGGCTGATGGAGTCGGCCACGCCCTGAGCGGACTGGTTGTTCAGCACCAGGATCTCAGGCTCCAATCCGGCCCGCTGAACGGCACGGGCGGAGTCATATTCGCAGTTGGTACCGGGGAATACGGGGATCAGTACCTTGGGGACCGCCACGCCGGCTTTGGGAGCCGTCCGGGGAGCGGCGGGGGCGGAGAGCACGGGGACCTCCGCCGGATCGGCGATGGTACGGCTGGGATAGACAGATTCCAGAACGCCCTCGTTCAAAGCCAGAAGCTCGGAAATGGGGGCGCTGTCACCGGCGATCCGCACCACAGGCTCGGCGGTGGTGACGCCCAGGCGGACGGCCTCCGTCGTGTCCTCGGTCAGTTCCGCTACGATGGCGCCGGGATACAGGGTGTTCCAATCCAAGTCGGCGTTTTCGGCGGCGAAGCCGATCTCATTGCCGAAGGACATCTTCATCACGCCCTCGGCAAGACCGTTTTCCACGGCCCACGCCGCCCGGACCTTGCCGGCCAGCGCCAGATCATGCAGCCGCTCCCATGCCGCCTTGACGCTCTCCGCGTCCGTACCGGAGAACAGGTAAACGGGATGGCCTGCTTCCTTGAATTCGGGGGAGAGCACCTCGCCGGTTTTCAGCGGGGCGATGGCGAAGGAGATCAGCGTAGGCGGTACGTCCAGATCCAGGAAGGTGCCGGACATGGAGTCTTTACCGCCAATGGCGGCGGCGCCCAGCTCCAGCTGCGCGTCCACAGTGCCCAGCAGAGCGGAGAAGGGCTTGCCCCAGCGCTCCGGCTCATTGCGGAGCTTCTCAAAGAACTCCTGGAAGGAGAGATAGGCTTTTTTGTAGTCCGCACCGGCGGCCACCAGCTTGGCCATAGAGGTGTAGACCGCGTTGTAGGCCCCGGTGTAGGGGTCAGTGCAGGTCTGCTCCGGGTCGCAGCCCCAGGCCATGACGCTGGCCTGATCCGTCTCCTGACCTGGCAGGACGGGGAACACGGCGGCCATAGCCTGTGCCGGGGTGCGCTGCGTTCTGCCACCGAAGGGCATGAGGATGGAACCGGCGCCGATGGTGCTGTCGAACCGCTCCACAAGGCCCCGGCGGGAGGCGCATTTCAGGCTGGAGGCCATCTCCCGGAGGGACTGGAACCGGGGCTTTGCCAGCTCGGCGCGGTCCTTCTCCGCCACGCGGACCCCGGCGTGCTTCACAGCGCCGTTGGTATTCAGGAAGTCACGGCTCAGGTCGGCGATGACCGTGCCGTTCCACTCCATGACCATCCGGGCCTCCTCGGTGACCACAGCCACCCGGTAGGCTTCCAGATTTTCCGATTCGGCGGCGGCGATGAAGGCGTCCACATCCTCGGGGGCCACCACCACGGCCATGCGCTCCTGAGATTCGGAGATGGCCAGCTCCGTGCCGTCCAGACCGTCATACTTCTTGCGAACGGCGTCCAGATCGATCCGCAGGCCGTCCGCCAGCTCGCCGATGGCAACGCTGACGCCGCCGGCGCCAAAGTCGTTGCACCGCTTGATGAGGCGGGTCACGGCGCTGTCCCGGAACAGGCGCTGGATCTTGCGCTCCTCCGGGGCGTTGCCCTTCTGGACCTCGGAGGCCATGGTGGAGAGGGATTTCAGGTTGTGGCTCTTGGAGGAGCCGGTTGCGCCGCCGATGCCGTCCCGGCCGGTGCGGCCGCCCAGCAGAATGACCACATCTCCGGAGGCGGGACACTCACGGCGGACGTTATAGGCGGGAGCCGCCGCAACCACCGCGCCGCATTCCAGACGCTTGGCGATGTAGCCCTCGTGGTACAGCTCCGCCACATGGCCGGTGGCCAGACCGATCTGGTTGCCGTAGGAGGAATAGCCCGCGGCGGCGGTCTGGCACAGCTTCCGCTGAGGCAGCTTGCCGGAGAGGGTCTGGTCCAGAGAGGCACGGGGGTCACCCGCACCGGTCACCCGCATGGCCTGATGGACATAGGCACGGCCGGACAGGGGATCCCGGATGCAGCCGCCGATGCAGGTGGCCGCGCCGCCGAAGGGCTCGATCTCCGTGGGGTGGTTGTGGGTCTCATTTTTGAACATCAGCAGCCAGTCCTGGGCCTCGCCGTCCACCGTGGCGGTGACGTGGATAGAACAGGCGTTGATCTCCTCGCTCTCGTCCAGTTCCGGCAGCAGGCCCCGCTTTTTCAGGACCTTCGCGCCGATGGTGGCAATGTCCATCAGGGTCTGAGGCCGCTTGGCGGCCTTTTCCTCGCCGTAGACTTCCACCCGTGCGGCCAGGTACCGCTCGTAGGCAGCCTGAATGGCCGCGTCGTGGATCTCCACCTGGTCGATGTGGGTGGAGAAGGTGGTGTGGCGGCAGTGGTCGGACCAATAGGTGTCTACCACCCGGATCTCGGTGATGGTGGGGTTCCGCCCCTCGTCGTCCCGGAAATAGCCCTGTAAGAATTTCAGGTCGTCCAGATCCATGGCAAGGCCCAGCTCGTCCCGCAGAGCGTCCAGCGCGGCAGCGTCCATGGAGGTGAAGCCCTCCACGGTCCGGACGGTGGTAGGAATATCGTATTCCATCCGCAGGGTCTCCGGCAGCTCCAGAGACGCCTCCCGGCTCTCCACAGGGTTGATGACGTATTTCTTGACGGCCTCGACCTGCTCCGCCGTCAGCTCGCCCTCTAGAACATATACCCGGGCGGTGCGGACCGTGGGCCGCTCGCCTTGGGATAAGATCTGGATGCACTGGGCGGCGGAGTCCGCCCGCTGGTCATACTGGCCGGGCAGATACTCCACGGCGAACACCGTGTCTCCCTGAGGAACTTCACTTGTCACCGTGTCCAGCTGGGGCTCGGACAGCACCGTTTGAACGGCGTAGTCGAACAGCTCCCGGCTGATGCCCTCCAAATCATAGCGGTTGAACAGCCGCAGGCCCGTCAGGGATTGGATACCCAGAAATGCCCGCAGGTCCTCCAACAGGGCGCGGGCTTCGTTGGCCAGCGCTTCTTTCTTTTCTACGTATACTCTGTAAACCATGCCTGCCCTTGCTCCCTTCAGTGTTCCAGCGCTTTCAGGGCGCGCTGGCCGATATCGTGACGGTAGAAGGCATTGTCGAAATGAACGCTCTCCACCCGCTCATAGGCTTTTTCAATGGCGCTTTTCAGATCCGCCGCCGTGGCGGTAACGCCCAGCACCCGGCCGCCGCTGGTCAGCAGACGGTCCTCCTCCCGCTTTGCGCCGGCCACATAGGTATGGGCGGCGATCTCAGCGGGCATGGTGATGGCGAAGCCCTTTTCATAGTGCTCCGGGTAGCCGCTGGACGCCATGATGACACAGCAGGCGGCGCCGTCGGAGAACTTCACCTCAGTTTCCGCCAGCGTTCCATTCCGGCAGGCCTGCATGACCGTCAGCAGGTCACTTTCCAGAAGCGGCAGGACCACCTGCGTCTCCGGATCACCGAAGCGGCAGTTGTACTCAATGACCTTGGGGCCTTTCGGCGTCAGCATCAACCCGAAGTAGAGGCAGCCCCGGAAGGTGCGGTTTTCCGCGTTCATGGCCTCCATGGTGGGCAGGAAAATGGTCTCCATGCACACGCGGGCCATGTCCTCGGTGTAGTAGGGATTGGGGGCCACGGTGCCCATGCCGCCGGTATTCAGACCCTCGTCATGGTCATGGGCCCGCTTGTGGTCCATGGAGGATACCATGGGAACCACGGTCTTGCCGTCGGTAAAGGCCAGCACGGAGACCTCCGGGCCGGTGAGAAATTCCTCAATGACCACCTGATTTCCGCTGTCGCCGAAGGCCCGGTCCAGCATGATGGATTCCACGGCGGCCACGGCGTCCTCCCGGGTCTCAGCGATGAGCACACCCTTGCCCAGGGCCAGACCGTCGGCCTTGACCACCACGGGCAGGGCGCAGGACTTCACATAGTCCATCGCGGCGGCAGCATCGGTGAACACCTGATACTCCGCCGTGGGGATACCGTATTTTTTCATCAGGTCCTTGGAAAAGACCTTGCTGCCCTCAATGATGGCGGCCTTCGCCTCCGGGCCGAAGCAGGGGATCCCGGCGGCCTCCAGCGCGTCCACCGCACCCAGCACCAGCGGATCGTCCGGCGCCACCACGGCGAAGTCAATGCTGTGGGTCTTGGCAAAGTCCACCTGCGCGGAAATATCCTTCGCGCCGATCTCCGGGACGCACACAGCGTCAGCGGCGATACCGCCGTTGCCGGGAGCGCAGTAGATCGTCTCCACAGCGGGATTCTCTTTCAATTTTTTGACGATGGCGTGCTCACGGCCGCCACCGCCGATAACCAGAAGGTTCATGGTTCCCTCCCTGAATGAATTTTGGATGCTGCCCCGCAGACGTCTTCCGTAAACCGGTAAAGCGTTTACGGGAGAACGTGCGGGGCAGCGGAACGGATCTGCGTTTGCGTCTGTGCGGACGCGGAAGCTTTGAATTGTACGGCGGCTCAGTGATGGAACAGCCGTGCGCCGGTGAAGGCCAGCACCATGCCGTATTTGTCGGCGGTGGCGATGACATGGTCATCCCGGATGGAACCGCCGGGCTCGGCAATGTAGGTCACGCCGGACTTTCTGGCCCGCTCCACATTGTCGCCGAAGGGGAAGAAGGCATCGCTGCCAACAGTGACGCCGGCCTGCGTGGCGATCCACGCCTTCTTTTCCTCCGGGGTCAGGACCTCGGGGCGGACCTTGAAGGTGTTCTGCCACACACCGTCGGCCAGCACGTCCTCATACTCGTCGGAGGTGTAGATGTCGATGGCGTTGTCCCGGTCGGGGCGGCGGATGTTGTCTACGAATTGCAGACCCAGCACCTTGGGATGCTGGCGCAGATACCAGTTATCCGCCTTCTGACCAGCCAGACGGGTGCAGTGGATGCGGCTCTGCTGGCCTGCGCCCACGCCGATGGCCTGGCCGTCCTTCACATAGCAGACGGAGTTGGACTGGGTGTATTTCAGAGTGATGAGGGCCACGATCATGTCGATCTTGGCAGCCTCCGGAAGCTCCTTGTTTTCAGAGACGATGTTGGTCAGCATCTCCCTGTCAATCACAAGGTTATTGCGGCCCTGCTCGAAGGTGACGCCGAACACATCCTTGTGCTCCACGGCGGCGGGGACGTAGTCCGCGTTGATCTGGACCACGTTGTAGCCGCCCTTCTTCTTGGTTTTCAGAATTTCCAGCGCCTCGTCGGTATAGCCGGGGGCGATGATGCCGTCGGACACCTCGCCCTTGAGGTACTGGGCGGTGGCGGCGTCGCAGACGTCGGAGAGAGCGGCCCAGTCACCGTAGGAGCACAGGCGGTCAGCGCCGCGGGCGCGGATATAAGCGCAGGCGATGGGGGAGAGCTCGGCGGCGTCATCCACGAAGTAGATCTTCCGGTCCACCTCGCTCAGGGGCCGTCCCACGGCGGCGCCGGCGGGGGAGACGTGCTTGAAGCTGGCGGCGGCGGGCAGGCCGGTGGCGGCCTTCAATTCCTTCACCAGCTGCCAGGAGTTTAGCGCATCCAGCAGGTTGATATAGCCGGGCTTTCCGTTCAAAACGGTAAAGGGCAGGTCAAAGCCGTCCTGCATAAAGACCTTGGACGGCTTCTGGTTGGGATTGCAGCCATATTTCAGTTCCAACTCGTTCATTTCGGCACCTTCTCCTTAATCTCCCAGATTTTTGTTGAACAGGCGCACCTCGCCGTTCACGTTGGTATAGAGGGACACCTTGTTGTCTCCGTTCAGAGCGGCCCAGACCTCCTCCGGCTTGGGAACGGTGACCTCCAGAGGCTCACCGGCAAAGGTGGGCAGAGGATTTCCGTCGCCCTGATAGGTGCTGATGAAATAGCCCTGATTCTCGTCGCAGCCCTCATAGCAGAAAAATTCCCGCAGGCAGCGGCCGTTCTTGTGCTTGAGAATGGACATCTCAAAAGAGCCGTCGGCATTCAGAATGGCGGAGATGCGGGGGGTCCAGTTGGGCTCGTCCGGCTCGTATTCCCGGGTCATCAGGCCCTTGCGGAAATCGCCGTGCTGGCAGATGGTGTCCGTCTGGTCGCCGTTGGTGACCACCAGCGCGTCGCCCATGGTCCGGACGGGATGATAGATGATGAGGCTGGGATCCTCCAGCTTGGCGGGATCATGAGCCTCGGTGCGGATGCCGTCCTCCGTTTTCACGAAGATCCGGTTGCGGCTGTTGGCGCTGCGGCCCATGATGAAATAGTAAACGAGGTCCCGGCTTACAAGGATGCCCCGGCCGGGGTAGTGATTCTCCCGCAGAAGGGTCAGAAAATCAAGCATTGCTCTTCTCCTTTACGATTTGTTCCGAGACCAGCTCCGCTGCCCGGGGCAGAAGCTGCCATTCGGCCTGCTCCATGACCCGGCGCTGAAGGGTTTCGGGGGTGTCGTCCGGCAAGACCTCCACAGCTTTTTGCAGCAGGATCTCTCCGCCGTCCGGGATCTCATTGACAAAATGCACCGTGGCTCCCGTGACCTTCACGCCCTTGGCCAGAGCGGCCTCGTGGACCTTCAGACCGTACATCCCCTTGCCGCAGAAGGCGGGAATCAGAGAGGGATGCACATTCAGGATGCGGGAGGGCCAGCGGGCGGTAAAGTCCGCACTGAGGATGGTGAGGAAGCCGGCCAGAACGATGAGGTCGATCTCATGCGCCGCCAGCAGGTCGGACAGGGCGGACTCAAAGGCCGCCTGACCGCCGCAGCGCTTGGGGGAGACCGTCTCGGCAGGAACGCCGGCGTTGGCCGCCCGGGTCAGGGCGTAGGCTCCTTCATTGGAGGAGACCACCAGCGCGATCTCACCATGGGGCAGCAGTCCCGCCGCCTGCGCGTCCAGCAGTGCCTGTAAATTTGTGCCGCCGCCGGAGACCAGCACGGCGATCTTCGCTTTTTTCATAGTCATGATTTCTCCTTTGCCGCCGATGCGCCGATTCCTTTCAGCGCGCCGGAGCAGTATACGTCAGGATACCGCGGAAAAGAGGAAAAGTGCGTACCGGGAGCGGTTTCACTCAGCACAAAACAACTTTTTCTTCGCCGGCAACGATCTCGCCGCAGACATAGGCGTCGATCCCCTCTGCCTTCAGAGCGGAGAGGGCCGCGTCGGCGGTCTCGGGGCTGACGATCACAGCCATGCCCACGCCCATATTGAAGGTGTTGAACATATCGTGCTCGTCGATGCCGCCCTTTTTCTGGAGCAGACGGAAAATGGCGGGTGTTTTGATAGCGGCCTTGTCGATCTTGGCGCACAGGCCGTCGGGGATGCAGCGGGGGACATTCTCATAGAAGCCGCCGCCGGTGATGTGGCTGACGCCCTTCACGTCTGCGGCCTCGATGCAGCGGAGGACGGGCTTGACATAGATGACGGTGGGACGGAGCAGGGCCTCGCCCAGGGTTTCACCCAGCTCGTCATCATACCGGCCCAGATCGGCGTTCTCCACGTCGAATACCTTGCGGACCAGAGAGTAGCCGTTGGAGTGGAAGCCGGAGGAGGGCAGAGCCAGCACCACATCGCCCTCCGCCATGCGGCCGGAGTCAATGACCTTGGGCTTATCCACCACGCCCACGGTGAAGCCCGCCAGATCGTAGTCATCAGCGGCCATCATGCCGGGGTGCTCGGCGGTCTCACCGCCGATGAGGGCGCAGCCGGCCTGCACACAGCCATCCGCCACGCCGGAGACGATGGCTGCCACCTTTTCCGGCACGTTCTTGCCGATGGCGATGTAATCCAGGAAAAACAGGGGCTTCGCGCCGCAGCAGATCACGTCGTTCACGCACATGGCCACGCAGTCGATGCCGATGGTGTCATGCTTGTTCAGCAGTTCGGCCAGACGCAGTTTGGTGCCCACACCGTCGGTGCCGGAAACCAGCACCGGCTCCGTCATACCGGTCAGATCGGGGGCAAACAGGCCGCCGAAGCCGCCAATGTCAGAAACTACGCCGGGGATGTGGGTGCGCTTGACATCCGCGCTCATCAGCTTGACGCCCTTGTAACCGGCAGTGATGTCCACACCGGCTGCCGCATAGGCGGCGGAGTGAGATTTTTCCATGTCGATCATTCCTTTCCGTTCCAGCAGTAGGTACAGACCTTATCCCGGTCGATGCCGATGGCTTCCAGCACGCCGTCCAAAGACTGATAACCGAGAGAATCAAAACCGAATTTTTCACAGATGGACTTGAGCAGGCACTGACCCCGCTCCGTGGAGGAATCGGAGTACTCGTCCAGATGCTTGTGTCCTTCATCACCCTCCAGTTCCTGAATCACCCGCCGGGCCAGCAGCTCCATATCGGAGTTGCCACGGGAGAAGTTCAGGTACTTGCAGCTATACATGATGGGCGGGCAGGCGGAGCGCATGTGGACCTCTTCCGCACCGGACTCATAGAGGAAGTCCACCGTTTCCCGGAGCTGGGTGCCCCGGACGATGGAATCGTCCACAAACAGCAGCTTTTTCCCCTGAATCAGCTCGGAAACGGGGATCTGCTTCATTTTGGCCACCTGATTGCGGACCTCCTGATTGGCAGGGGTGAAGGACCGGGGCCAGGTGGGGGTGTACTTTACAAAGGGGCGGGCAAAGGGCTTGCCGCTGCGGTTGGCGAAGCCGATGGCGTGGGGGACGCCGGAATCCGGCACACCCGCCACATAGTCCACCTTGGGGAGCCGGCCCTGGGCCACCTCGTCGCGGGCCATGATCTCGCCGTTGCGGTAGCGCATGACCTCCACGTTGACGCCCTCATAATTGGAGTTGGGGTAGCCGTAATAGGTCCAGAGAAAGCCGCAGATCTTCATTTCCTTACCCGGAGGAGAGACGGTCTCATAGCCGTTCCGGGTCAGGGCCACGATCTCACGGGGACCTAACTCGTAAACGTCCTCATAGCCCAGCTTGTGATAGGCGAAGGATTCAAAGGATACGCACAGGCTGCCGTCCGGGTGCTTGCCTACCAGCACAGGCAGGCGGCCCAGCCGGTCGCGGGCAGCCAGAATACCGTCCGGCGTCATCAGAAGGATCGTGATAGAGCCTTTGATCATCTCCTGCGCGTACAAAATGCCCTCCACCAGATTTTCCTTCATGTTGATGAGGGCGGCCACCAGCTCGGAGACATTGACCTTTCCGCTGCTCTGGGCCATGAACTGATGCCCGTGGTCGGAGAAATAGGTATCGATCAGCTCGTCGATGTTGTTGATGATACCCACCGTGCAGATGGCGTACAGGCCCAGATGGGAGCGCACCAGCAGCGGCTGGGGGTCGGTGTCGCTGATGCAGCCCATGCCGATGTGGCCCTTGAACTCATGCAGCGCGCTTTCAAATTTCGCGCGGAAGGGAGTGTTTTCAATATCGTGGATCTCCCGGACGAACCCGGTCTCCGGCCCGTAAACCACCATGCCGCCCCGGCGGGTACCCAGATGGGAGTGGTAGTCCGTGCCGAAAAATACATCCAGTCCCACATCCCGGTGGGAGATCGCTCCAAAATAACCGCCCATTACGCGAAGAACAGCTGGGAGAGGGTCATGGGATCGATGTACTGGCCGTCCTTATAGACCCGCATGTTGCCGCTGGCCACCTCGTCGATGAGCATAACGCTGCCGTCGGGTGCATAGCCGAACTCAAACTTGATGTCATAGAGGACCATGCCCTTTTCCTTCAGATCATCGGCCACGATCTGGGTGATCTTCTGGGTCTCCTCCTTGATAGCATCATACTGCTCGGCGGTCATCACGCCCAGAGCAACCAGCGCGTCCTTGGTCACCAGAGGATCGCCCTTCTCGTCATTCTTGAAGGTGGTCTCCACATAGGCGGGCAGGTCGGCGCCCTCAGCGATATACTCGCCGTAGCGGCGGATGAAGGAGCCGACGGCCTTGTGACGGCAAATGACCTCCAGGCCATGGCCAAAGACCTTGGCAGGGAGGACTTCCATCGTGGTATTATTCAGGTCGGCGCTGACAAAATGGGTCTTGATGCCGGCGGCGTTGATCTTCTCAAAGAAATAGATGCTCATGCGCAGGTTCACATCGCCCACGCCGTCGATGGTCAGGCCCACGGAGTTCTCGCCGGGATCGAATACGCCGTCCTTGCCGGTGCAGTCATCCTTGAACTTCAGCAGATAGTTGCCGTTTTCCAGAGCGTAAACGTTCTTGGTCTTGCCAGTATAAACGAGTTCCATAGTATTGTACCTCCAAAATGTTTTGAATATCGGTTTTATCAGGAAAAGATCAATGCTTGTGTGAACAGCTTAGTGGGCCAGCTCCGCCTGCAGCTTGGCCTCCTTGGCGGCGATCTGCTCCGCCATCTCGGAGCGCTGAGCGTCCAGCTTGGCGGCCAGTGCGTCATCGCTGACGGCCAGGATCTGAGCGGCCAGCACAGCGGCATTCTTCGCACCATTGATGGCCACGGTAGCCACGGGGATGCCGCTGGGCATCTGGACGGTAGCCAGCAGAGCGTCCAGCCCATCCGCAGCGCCGCCCTTCATGGGGATACCGATAACCGGCAGGGTGGAATTTCCGGCGAAGGCGCCCGCCAGATGGGCCGCCATACCGGCGGCGCAGATCAGCACGCCGAAGCCGTTGGTCCGGGCGCTTCTGGCGAAGTCCGCGGCGGCGGCGGGGGTGCGGTGGGCGCTGAGAATGTGGGCCTCATAGGGGATGCCGAAGGTCTCGAGCTGCTGGCAGGCACCCTTTACAACGGGCCAGTCAGAGTCGCTTCCCATAATGACTGCTACTTTTTTCATGCGATCCTCCTTAAAAAGATAAAAATGCAAATAAAAAAAGGGTAAACCGGTCCCCATGGATCTCCATGGAGAACAGGTTTGCCCAGACGGTCGACAGTACGTATGACAGCAGGCTTCCATGTGGTGCTCCACGTTCCGTCAGTTGCCTGTGCTTCAATGTAATCATTATCTCAGACGCGACAGAAAATGTCAATTCCTGACACGGCTTTTTCCGTGGGACCTCGCCACAAAATTTTGAAAAGATTGTTGCGATTTTTGCGCAATATGTTAAAAAAGTATCTATTTTAAACGAAATAAGTTATGCTAATTGGAGGTATTACCTATACTTCTTCTGGGGGCCTTATGCCTTTCACAGCTATAAGGCGGCGTCTGCCTGTCTGACCGCTGAAAAACCCTTATGAACAGGGGAAACGCACCTCTTTGCTCTTGCACCGGGGCGGGCGCGCAGGTATAATGATGAAAAAGAGCATTAACAAATGACGGAGGTGGCTTCATGTACGAAAACGGGAAGATCTATATGGGTTTGGCAGGCGACAAGCGGGTGGAACTGGCGCTGAATATGTGCAACCGCCACGGATTGATCGCTGGGGCCAGCGGCACCGGCAAGACCGTCACCATGAAGGTGATGGCGGAGTCCTTTTCCGACGCCGGTGTGCCGGTGTTTCTGTGTGATGTGAAGGGCGACGTGGCGGGCATCTGCGCGCCGGGCCAGAGCAGCGAGGGCATGGAAAAGCGCATCGACAAATTCGGCCTGCGGGACCGCTTTGTCTACCAGGGTTATCCCACCACCTTCTGGGATGTTTATCAGGAGGGCGGCCACGCCGTCCGGGCCACCGTCAGCGACATGGGACCGGAGCTTCTCAGCCGGATTTTGGGCCTGACGGCGGTGCAGGAGGGAATTCTGCACATCGTGTTTCAAATTGCGGATGACAAGGGGCTGCTGCTGATCGACCTGAAGGACCTGCGGGCCATGCTGACCTATGTCAACGAGCACCGCACCGAATACATGATGACCTACGGCAATATCACGTCTCAGTCGGTGGCGGCGATCCTGCGGGCGCTGCTGCCGCTGGAGCAGCAGGGCGGCGAGCTGTTTTTCGGGGAACCGGCGCTGGACATCCACGACTGGATGCGCACGGCTGCTGACGGCCGGGGCATGATCAATGTGCTGGACTGCGTCAAGCTGGTGCAGAATCCCACGCTGTACGCCAGTTTCCTGCTGTGGATGCTGTCGGAGCTGTTTGAGATCCTGCCGGAGGCTGGCGATCTGGACAAGCCCCGGATGGTATTCTTCTTTGACGAGGCCCACATGCTGTTCCGCGGCGCCCCCGCCGTGCTGCTGCAAAAGGTGGAGCAGACGGTGAAGCTGATCCGCTCCCGGGGCGTGGGCGTATACTTTGTGACGCAAAGTCCAAGCGATATTCCAGACACCGTGCTGGCGCAGCTTTCCAACCGGGTGCAGCACGCCCTCAGGGCCTATACCCCCGCAGAGCTGAAGGCTGTCCGCGCGGCGGCGCGGGCCTTCCGGCCCAATCCCGCGTTTCAGGCGGAGGATGCCATCATGGAGTTGGGCGTGGGCGAGGCGCTGACCTCGTTCTTGGACGAAGCGGGCGTACCCGCTATGGTGGAGCGCACGAAGATCATCTGCCCACAGAGCCTCATGTCGGTGCCGGAGCCCATGGTCCGGGCCAAGGTGATGATGCACGACGGCATGGAGAAGTATGACGAGTTTGTGGATAACGTGTCAGCCTACGAGGTGCTGACAGCGGAACGGGAGGAAGTGGAGGCCGCCAAACAGGAGGAGGCCGACCGCAAGGCCCGTGAAAAGGAGGAGGCTCAGGCGGAAAAGCTGCGTCTGAAAGAGGAAGAGGCCGAACGAAAACGCAAACAGAAGCTGGAGGACGAGGCTCGCCGCAAGGCGGAGCGCCGGGCGGCCAAGATCGAGTCCCAACTGATCTCAGCAGGCGGTCAGGTGCTCAAGCGGGGCCTGCTGGGTGTGCTGAAAAAGTGGTAACGCGGTTTTTGACGGAATACCTATTAACAAACATGAAAAGGAGAACGTGATATGAAAAAGAGAATTTCGGTCCCATTTTTAGCGGCTGCGATTGTGGTTTTGGCCCTGCTTGCGGTGATCGTCATTGCAAAACCCTTTCCCCAAAAAGCATCGGCGGTATTCCCGGAAAAGCTGTTGGAGCTCTCCTGCACCGTGGCGCGGGAATCTGTGGACGGTGCGGAAAGGCGCGATCTTACGGACGCCCAGAAGGAAGCCTTGTTGAATGAACTGGAAACCGTTCAAGCAGTACGGCTGGGAACCTCTGACGGCAAGATTGGTCCCTACGATCAGTATGTGTACCGCTTCAGCTTTGAAAATCAGCAGGAGATCTCAATGGATGATCGCGGAACGCTCTATACGCAGAGGGGCGGCTATACGATGACCGGGGATATCTCCGGTGTGCTGGACCTCTTGAATGGCTGGTTCTGAGCTGAGCACCGGAGCCGGGCAGAATAAATGGCAAATAGAGTCTTGCAGAGTGCGTATTCATAAATGCTGATTGAAATAGCGACAGATAAGAAAATGCTCTGCAAAAGCCTGCCTTCCATTTGGAAGGCAGACTTTTTTCGCCTATCAGCCGGTAAGGGTCAGGCTGCGCTGAACTCCTCCCGCAATTCCTCCATGGCCTCGGACACATGATCCGCAGAAAAGCAGAACCGGCCGTTTTCATCATATACCTCAATGTGTCCCATCACATACCGCAGTTCAAATCGCTCCATTTTTATAACCCCTTCCGTGGCGTGTTGTTTTCTGATTACAGACTCGTTGAATGCAAAAGTGAAGGTCATATAAAGTATCACCTTGCGCACTCAACGTCCATTACAGAGCCGTTTGAGGGCCAATTCGACATCAGATTAAGCCCTTTTCACGGCAGCTTTCATGTATTTAAG
>Ga0256405_10007127_pt1 | contig 17153 bp, 16 predicted proteins | sample RumenRJG_02DNA_FD_189096 | JGI IMG/M metagenome (GOLD analysis project Ga0256405, IMG submission 189096) | Bovine rumen microbial communities from Lethbridge, Alberta, Canada - RJG_02 | ecosystem: Host-associated > Mammals > Digestive system > Stomach > Rumen | place: Canada: Alberta...
AAAGTTACGAAAAATATTTCAATTAACCTACTGATTTTCAATTATTTACATGCCCTATTAGCAAAATTTTTCATTCAAATTTAAACAGCTTCTTACTTTGAAAAAAGATACGTGGTATATTATCCGCAGCAAATTTGTTGCGACAATGATTCCTGTCTTTTTGACAACTTTCTTGCTTTTTTTCGAAAAGTTCGACCCGGACTTAAATTTTATCGGGCACCTTAAAGCTTATTGGGGACTTTCCATTAGAAATCTGTGGTTTCTCTGGGCCTATTTCATCAATGCCATGATTGTCCTTGCGGTCTGCCGCTGCGTGAAGAACGAGCCGTGGCGACTGATTTTGCTGAGTCTCATATTCGTTATTTTTCTTTTAACCCCAGACTATTCGGAACAGGCCGGAACCAAATTTATGTTTCCCTGCTTCGTATTTGGATATTACATGAATGCCCACTCATTGCCGGAGTTAGAAAAAAGATATCCATTCATTGTTTCGATTATTTGCATAACCGTATATATAGCTTTATTCCTGGCTTTTCGTATAGATTATACATTCTATTATTCCAAAGTATATATCTTTAACGGATATTATCCGCCAGTAAAAATGCTCCTCGTCAATCTATACAGAGTGGGAATTGGCATCTTCGGCAGTCTGGCGCTTATGTGCATCGTGCATAATCTGATGTCGCTTACAAAGCGACAGGCCGGCCATAACAATATCTTGGCGGTTATAGGGTCTCAGACCTTAGGAATGTATATAACTCATATCTATCTGAATTACTATTTTGAGAAATATTCCTTCTATCGATGTAACGCCAATGACTGGGGATACATAATTGTTTACACAATCATAATGACAATCCTAAGTTATTCCCTTACCGCTTCATACCATCTTTCTAAATCCAAGCTAAAAAAAATGTTCCGCCGTGGATAAGAGCATCACTCGAAAAACAACTGACGGACTCATTTGGAACGTGACGCAGAAAATTGCATCCAAAGGCTTGCAGTTTCTGTTCAGCGTATGGATTGCCCGTATCCTGATACCAGAACAATATGGCATCATCGCCATTGCCAATTTATTTATCTCGTTATCCGATATTTTGATTGACAGTGGTTTTTCCAAGGCACTTCTTCGTAAGCAGCAGAAAACAAAAGAAGATTTCAGTACCGTTTTTTGGTTCAATACGGCAGTGTCCATCGTTTTGTATGGGCTGTTGTTTGTTTGTGCCCCTTACATCGGTGCCTACTATAAGTTGGAGATTCTGCCCTCGGTAATACGGGTTTTATCCCTGACTTTAGTGGTCAATGCACTCTGCGGTATCCAAAGTCTGCATTTAATAGCAGACATGAATTTCAAGAAACTCGCCATCCTGGAAACAGCCGCAATGGCAGCTGGGGGGATAGCCGGATTGCTGCTTGCCATGAAAGGAGCAGGTGTCTGGGCCCTGGTAGTACAAACACTGGCCGGAGCGGTAATCAGGACTATCTTAATATGGGCTTTCAGCAAATGGGAACCAGACTTGTCTTTCTCCAGGGAATCCTTCAAGGAATTCTTCAACTTCGGTTCCAAACTGCTTGTGTCCGAATTTGCAATCCGATTGTATGGTGCGGTTTTCACGCTCGCCATCGGGAAAAACTACGCATCCAAAGAATTGGGATTGTATGGAAAAGCCGATGCTTTTTCTTCCGCCCCTTCCAGTTTCCTTACCGGCCCGCTTAGCGCGGTCACGTTTCCGGCCATTGCACAGATACAGGATGAACAAGAGCGGCTGCATAAAAACTATGTTCAGATGAATCGATTCTCCGCCTTTGTACTTTTCCCCATTTTTGTTGGCTTGGCGGCAATCGCCGATACGCTTATTCCTTTTTTACTAACCGACAAGTGGAAAGGGATGATACCCTATCTGATAATTTTGTCATTCTCATACCTGTTCTCGGCCCTGGCGGCCATTCCCCAGAACTACCTGCTTGTTTTTGGAAAATCGGATAGTATCTTGAAAATACAGATGATTACACGGCTGACGGGAATTGTTCTGTTATTTCCACTTTTGAAAATTTCACTGGTGGCCGTTTGCTGTGATATTATACTTGTCTCTTTTCTGACCTTGTCTTTGACCATCTATTCGCTGAAACGTAATGCAGGTTATTCCATCTCGGAATTTGTCAGGACAATGTTTTTACCTTGCGTAATTTCATTGCTGATGGGGTTCTGCGTTTTTTCTCTTACCCATTTGATTAACATCCGAATCGTAGCATTAATTACGGGTATCTCCGTCGGCTCATTTCTTTATGGGGCCCTGTCTTTTATCCTTCAGAAGGAGGGAATTCGTTCCCTGTACCTGCTTTTCAAGCCTTATTTCAAAAAATAAGTTATGGAAAAAATCACAAGTGAGAGATTGAAACAGATCCAGCTGTCCATCCTGGATGATATCCACTCTTTCTGCATGGAAAATGATTTGCGTTACTCCCTGACAGGCGGTTCACTGATTGGTTCGGTCCGTCACGGAGGTTACATCCCATGGGATGACGATATAGACATCATGATGCCCCGACCGGATTATGAACGATTCCTAGCAGAATACCATTCCCCCAAAAATGCAATCAACAATTTGATAAAATCCGAACTCTGCGTTGAGACATTTGCAAAAATAGAACGTATTGGGACTATAATGACAGACAATGAACTCGGCAGAAGCATTTGGGGAATTAACGTTGACGTATTTCCCATAGATGGAATGCCTGGCGAAAATACCAGAGCGTATTTCGATGAGTTAAGTAAAATGAATTCTCGCCTGGGCGTGTATTGCCCCTTTTATAAAAGTGTAACCACGCACAAGGTTTTGTGGGCAATGAAATATTGGGCAAAGCGGCTGTTGTACTTCAATCCGCACTCTTATCTTTATCTGAAAGAAAAATTGAACAGACAGTTACTGTCCACACAATTTGAAACGAGTCCCTACGCAGCTCTGTTCTGTGGTGGAGACGGCTGGTGTGAGATTATGCCAAGGAGTGTATTCGAGACGTTCGAAGACGTTCCTTTTGAAGGTTATATCTTCCGAAGGATTAAGGAATATGACCAATATTTACATTCCGTATTTGGAGATTATATGCAACTTCCTCCTGAAAATGAACGAATTTCCAAGCACAATTATAGCTATTATCAAATCCATTGATTATGAATTATATAAACAAGTATTTACGAAATCTTAAGCCTTATGTCCTGGCCTCACATAAAGTTTGGACGGTATCCCCTTTTGAAAGGAAGGAGATATTGAAACTTGATTGGAATGAGGCCACCATCCCCCCTTCTCCGAAGGTAAAAAAGAGGCTTCTTGAATTATTACAAGAGCCAGATTGGTTTCACCTCTACCCAAGCACTTACAATGAACCGCTACTAAATGCTCTCGCGGATTATATAGGCATCAGCATTAAGAATGTGCAGTATTTTGCTTCTTCCGATTCTCTACATGAATACGTTTGCAAACTGTATGTTTCCGTAGGAGATCCTGTATTAATTTTAGGTCCGACATATGACAACTTCAGACTCACCTGTCAAGCCAACGGAGCACAAGTTTACTTTTCCGAGTATAATCCGGATTTCACATTTAATGAACAGAGATTTGAAGACGACATTCGCTGTTTCTCACCTTCCCTGGTATACATTTGCAATCCGAATAATCCCACCGGTTATTGCCATTCTGCAGAATACATCGAGCATCTTTTAAAAGAATTCCCGGAGGCGTTGTTTCTTATCGATGAGGCTTATTGCGAATTCGCCGGAATAACAGCAACCCCTTTGGTAAATAAGTACGAAAATATCATCATAAGCAGAACGATGTCCAAAGCCTTTGCCTTGGCCAATTTCCGTTTTGGCTATGTCGTCGCCCCTGAAAAAATCATTTTGCAGATAAATCGGATAAGAAATCCCAAAAACATATCGACAATTACGCAAGAAGCAGCCTTGGCGGCATTGCAGGATTTGGAATACATGCGGGAATATGTGCAGGAGGTCAACCGGGCCAAGAAAGATTTTTTTGCATTCATTAATAAATACGAAAAATGTGAAGCGTTCTGGAGCTATGGAAATTTCATTCTCCTTAAAATGGACAGCGAGGATGAGAAAATCCGATTGATGCAATATCTGGAAGAGCACTTGATTTTCACCCGTAACACAGCTCAAAGCCGTTTGCTTGACAGATGTTTCAGAATTTCGGTTGGAACCGGGTCACAAATGCACAAAGTCGCGAAAACGATTCAATCTTTCTACAATGATTAAGACAGCAGTCATTATGGCCGCCGGACGTGGAACACGATTCGGAGACGCTACAAAGGAAATACCCAAGGGTTTTATCCACTATAAGGGCAAGCCCATGGTCATCCGTTCTATTGAAACGCTGATATCCGGCGGAATTGAAAAAATAATTATAGGAACCGGTTACCACCATGAAAGCTATGAAGCGTTGGAAGCAACCTACCCGCAAATTTATTGCTGTTTCAGCCCCCGTTTCGCACAAACCAATTGTCTTTACACCTTATGGAACTGCAGGGAGAAAATAGGAGATGAAGATTTTTTGCTTTTGGACTCCGACTTGGTATATGAACAAAAAGCCATAGACGCCTTGCAAACCACCCCGTCCAACTCGGCAATATTGGCTACTCCCGTAGTCAAGTTTCAAGATTCATACTTCGTTGAAGCCGATGCCGACGGACGGTTTGTCACATGGTCCAAAGACAAGAATTCGATTTCTCCTTGCGGGGAATTGGTCGGAATCCATAAAATCAGCAATACTTTCTTCAAAGAACTTTGCAGAAGGTTTGAACGAGACTTTCCATCTTCTGAAACAAGCAGCTACGAGCCTTATTTCCAGGAACTCTCCAATGACGGATTCCCTATCTATATAAAGGTTGAGAGTAATTTGAGATGGTACGAGATTGACGATGCCGCCGATTTGAAAATTGCCGAAGAAGATATTAATCTCTGAGGGTATGATGGAAATAGAAGTTCTCAAGCAAATCCCTGATGACATTGCGTTGGAACAAATCTGCGCGTTTGTCCGGCATGCGTTCAAACAACACATGTTGGAAGGTATTGGGACCATATGTTCCAGACTTACGGCAGAAATGTTTAAGACGCACTTCAAAAGCCCATTAATTCTTATTTCAAGACAAGAGCACAGCACTGAAATTTGCGGAGTCCTGGTTTTGACAGGTAATCCTCACGGATATATAGAAGTGATAGCCGTTGCACCGGCATATCAGCGGCAGCATATTGGCCACTCACTTCTGAAGACAGCCGAGCAAATTGTCAAAGAACGAAACGGTTCGTTCCTTCTAAGCGACACCTCCGTTTTAATGCGGAACAGCATCCTTTGGCATAAAAAGAACGGATTCCACAAAATAGCCCTGACCTCATACCGCAGCACAGATTATTATTCATACATTCTCCGAAAAGATCTCCATCCTTCTTGGGACAGGAATATATACTACGCACTCAGATTCTTCCTCTCCTCTATCCGGACCCGTCTTACTAAAACCCCGCTGCGAACCGTGGATGAAAAGAATAGGCTCACCTTGTCTGAGATTCAACAGATGAGTTTGGAAATCATGGAAAAAGTGCACCGCTTCTGCGAAAGCAATGACATAAAGTATACACTGGGATATGGTTCTCTTATTGGAGCCATCAGACATCGCGGTTTTATACCATGGGATGATGACATCGACATCATCATGCCGCGAGATGACTATGAACGGTTCCTAAAAATATTTGCTTGCGAGGGGCTTGACGTTTTTTCATCTCACCGGAAAGACAGCTATATATTGTATTCCCGCGTTTTCGACACGATGAAAACATTCTGCCGTACGAAATTTCCCTTTGCCCGCCGATACGCGGGGGGCGTATGGATTGACATCTTCCCAGCCGACGCCGTAGAAGATGACTATAATGCATTCGCGACTAAAATTCATCAGCTGGAACAAATGTACAAGAGGCAAATGTACCTTCGTGAACCGAAGGCATCAATTTTACTGATGCCGACAATCAAGAAAAAAATCGGCCTCATCATCAGAAAGATAATCCGGAAAAATGGAGCTGGGCTCGAAGAGAATAACACGGCCATGCAGAAGATTATGACATCATTGGAATATGGGACGATGCATTGGTCTCAAATGGCCTGTATGGATGAAGGTGTTAAAATGTATCAGCTTGCCGAGGATTTCGAAAATACGGTTCTTGTCCCGTTTGAAGGACATTCATTCCGCATTCTGTCCGGGTATGACCGGGTCCTCCGGAATATTTACGGTAACTATATGGAACTGCCTCCTGTCAATGAGCAGGTTTCACATCAGCAATTCCTTGATTTTTATTGGAATCGATGAGCATCGTTCCCATTCTCTTTACTTTTGACCAGTCCCTGGAGATACCAGCCGTTGTTTGCATGACTTCGCTGCTCCGCAACGCCAAGCCCGGGACGTTCTACGACATCTTTGTCCTGCATGGACCGGCTTCTGACTTTTCAAAAAGCCGCCTTCTGGAACTGCCCAAGCAGTTTGGCAATTGCCGGATGACCTTCCGTACGGTGGAGGGAGAATTCGTGGGCGGATATGAAATCCGAGGCATTCCGGAGACCGCCTATTACAGGCTCATCTCACCGGAACTGATTCCCGAATACGACAAGTATCTTTATTCGGATGTGGACGTCATTTTCCGCGAAGATTTGTCGAAGTACTACAATATCGACCTGAAAGACAACTATTTCGGGGCTGTTAGCACCTGCCCGGAATTGCGTCCGGACTATCAGGAATACCTGCGGAAGGAATATGGGATGGACTGGCACGAGGGTTACTACTATTCCGGGAACCTGGTCATCAATGCCGCACAAATCCGCAAAGACCGGATGATGGAGGAATTCCGCCGTCTGGGGAAAAACAACTACCATCAACAGGACATGACCATCATCAACCTGGCCTGCCGGGGAAGGATACTGGCCATGACGCCGGCCTATTGCGTAAGCACGCCGCTCTACAGACTGCTGACGCTTCAAAAGCCCGAAATGGAATCGCTATACGGAGCGGAAGAAGTACGTCATGCCCTTTCTTCGGGGATTCTTCACTACAACGGCCAAAAGCCGTGGAAAGGCCCTTGCCCCAACATGGATGTCTGGTGGCATTATTACCGCCATTCCCTTGTCTTTGACGAGCAGTTTACCCACGATTTCTGGACAGCACAGCGTGACCAGTTGGTCCGGCTGTCCCTTCTGAAGCGCCTGAAGCTTCTCCTCCGATACCCCATTGACCGAAAACAATGGTAATAGTAAGATTCCTACTGGTTCTGATTACCTGCATACTCGTTAGTTGTTATTACTTCCCTTTCGAGTTTGTAGCGCTACCCGGCATCAACACCAAGATGATGTTGGCGGTGCTGGGGCTTGGATTTGCCGTCATGGGACTGATTAAGCAAAGGAGTCTTTCCATCTCCAGGGAGTTTTTGTTTCTCCTTCTCTTTGCGGCATCCGTATCCCTGGCTTCCCTCCTGTCCATCACCCTCAACCAGACGCCGGACACGACGTATGTTTCCTATATTGTCTCCTTCAGCGTATGGCTCAGCGGAGCATTCTCCATTTGTTGTCTTATCAGAGCCTTGCATGGCTCCATTTCCGTGCAACTTGTCTTGGATTATCTCATTGGAGTCGCGCTTATGCAGTGTATAGCCGCCCTTTGGATTGACTCCTCCCCCAACATAGCACGCATGGTGAATTCAACCATCAACTTTGGGCAGATCGTGTCCATTGAGGTGAAACGGCTCTATGGTTTTGGCGCCACGCTGGACGTTGCCGGGGCCAGATTCTCCGCCATTCTTGCGGGTATCGGTTTTTACTTGTCCGAGATAAAGGAGGAACTGTCGTTTCAGCGGAGGATGCTGTATATCCTTGCTTTCATCACTATCTCCGTTATCGGGAACATGATAGCCCGCACAACCATGGTGGGCATGGTTATAGGCCTTGTCATTACCTTTGTCGGCATTGTGTTCAAACCGGCGGATGACGGCAACAACAAGGCTGTATCGGTCCTCTCCTGGACGGGCATACTGGTGGTGGGCATATTGGTGTGCACATACCTCTACCATACCGACCCCAATGCCCGAAAGCTCTTCCGCTTTGCCTTTGAAGGCTTCTTCTCCTTGGCAGAAAAAGGACATTGGGAAATCAGTTCCAACGAAAAGCTCAAGACCATGGTGGTATTTCCGGAAACCCTCCATACCTGGTTTATCGGAGATGGATATTTTATGAATTCCCGGTACGACATCAACTATTTGGGCGACGCCACGGACCAGGGCTATTACATGGGCACCGACGTGGGATACCTGCGCTTTATCTTCTACTTCGGTGTTGTCGGCCTTATCCCCATGATGGGAGTCATCATTTACTCCGCCGTCATTTGCATGCGACGCTTCCGGGAAGAAAGGCTCCTTTTCCTCATGGCCCTTGCCGTCGGATTGATCGTATGGTTCAAAGTGAGTACCGACATCTTCTGTTTCTTTGCGCTCTTTCTCAGTGCCGCCGCCCTGCTTCAAGAACCTGCTAAAAATGATGCCTAAAGTATCTGTTATAGTCCCTTTTTACAAGGTGGCACCCTTCGTGGAGCGCTGCACCCGCTCACTGATGGAACAAACGCTGGATGACGTGGAGTTCATCTTTGTGGATGACGCCAGCCCGGACGAGAGCCGCGCCATCATAGAAAAGGTGGTCACGGAATATGAGCGGGACGTCATCCTGCTGACGCACCCCCAGAACCAAGGCCTGCCGGCCGCCCGCAACACCGGCCTGGCACAGGCCCATGGCAAGTTCATCTGCCACTGTGACTCCGACGACTACCTGGAGCCCACGATGCTGGAGGAGATGTACAAAACTGCCCTGGAGGAGAATGCCGACTATGTTTACTGCGACTTCTTTCTGGATTTCGGCACGTCCCGGCGGTACATGCAAACGCCGGATTACGCCTCACCGGAGCAAATGATAAAAGAAGGCTTTCTTGCGGGGCAGATGAAATACAATGTCTGGAATAAGTTGTTAAGCAGGGAGCTCTACGCGCACGCAATCCGGTTCCCTGCCGGCCATGGCATGGGAGAAGACATGACCCTGATTGCCCTGGCCACGCATGCCAAGAAGGTTGCACGCGTCTCCCAACCCTTGTATCATTACATGAAAACCAATACCGGCGCATTTACGAATACCTTCTCGGCCAAACACCTTGAAGATATAGATTACAACACAAACAGGACTATTACTTATTTGCGGGGATGGGACGTCCCCGACAAAGAAAGGTTTATTGCCTACTTCAAATTGGGAATAAAACTTCCCTTTCTCATGACCGGGGAATACAGCCAATACAAGCGCTGGCATAAGTGGTATCAGGAGGCCGATGGCTACATTGCCGAGAATCCTTACCTCCCTTTCCGCACAAAAGCGGTTCAACTGTTTGCCAAGTATCATCTATATCCGCTGGTATGGCTTTACGCCTTTTCCGTCAATACAATCTACTACGGCCTGTTATCGCACAAATCATGAAAATTCTGTATACCATCGCCGGTCTCTACCGACCGGCCGGCATGGAGCGGATACTCACGTCCAAGGCCAATTACCTGGCCGGACACGGGTATGAGGTGATGATTGTCACAACCGAGCAGAAAAACCGCCCGACGGCATTCCCGCTGCATGAATCCATCCGCTGCATGGACCTGGGGATTGGCTACGAGGACAACAACGGCGCATCGGCCTGGAACAAATTAGTCCATTATCCCAAGAAACAGCGCAGGCACAGGAAAGCGCTGAAGGCCGTGCTGTTCCAAGTACGGCCGGACATTACGGTATCCCTTTTCTGCGGGGACGAATCTTTTCTTCCGTCCATCAAGGACGGCAGCAAAAAGGTGCTGGAAGTCCACTTCTCCCGTTTCAAGCGCCTGCAATATGAAAGGACGGGACTATGGGGCATCATTGACCGGTATCGCAGCAGGCAGGAAAGTCATCTGGCAGCCCGTTTCGACCGCTTCGTCACGCTTACGCAGGAAGACTACAATAACTGGGGAGCCCCTCCAAATGCGTGTGTCATTCCCAATTTCCTGGAGCACATGCCGGAAGAAACGGCAGACCTTGACAACAAGGTGGTCCTGGCCGTGGGACGATTCACCCACCAGAAAGCGTTTGAACGGCTCATCGAGAGCTGGGCCATCGTGATAAAACGCCTTGGCGGCCAGGGATATGGCTGGAAACTCCATCTGGTAGGGGCAGGAGAATTAAAATTTGCCCTGCAAAAACGAATCGACGATTTAGGCATTACGGAATATGCCAAACTCCTTGAGCCCACCGACAAGATAGACGCCGTTTATAGAAAAGCCTCCCTCTTCGCCCTGACTTCCCGCTATGAAGGCCTTCCCATGGTACTGCTGGAAGCCCAGTCCTACGGCATACCGGCCGTTTCCTTCGACTGCCAATGCGGCCCCCGCGACGTGATTACGGACGGAGAAGACGGCCTCCTAATCGCCCAAGGAGATACCGAATCCTTTGCCCAAGCGCTTGTAAAACTCATACAGAACGATACTCTCAGGCAGCAAATGGGCGCAGCAGCACATAAAAACGCCTCCCGCTGGGATAAAGACACCATCATGCAACAATGGACCAACCTGTTCGAAAACATATAGTCATTTCTGCTGTGAACATCCGCAAGGGCGGTACCTTGACAGTTCTTCTGGATTGTCTAAAATACCTTTCATCTTCCAAATACACATTCACCACCGCCCTTGTTCACAGCAAAGACCTCATTAACATCCCCGGCATAGAATACATTGAAATACCCTGGAGCACAAAAAGTTGGCTGCACAGACTCTGGTGCGAGTATGTCACGATGTACAAGATATCCAAAACCCTGCAACCTGTTGACCTTTGGTTCTCCCTGCACGACACCACGCCCAGGGTACAAGCCCGGCGGCAGGCCGTCTATTGCCACACCTCCTTTCCGTTCCTGAAACTGAAGTGGCAGGACTGGTTCATGGATGCCAAGATTCCCCTCTTCCGCCTTCTCACCCGTTTTGCCTATCAAATCAACGTACGGAAGAACCGTTATCTGGTGGTGCAGCAGCAATGGATGAGGGAATCACTGTCCCATTTAATCCATTATCCGCAAAAAAGAATCATTGTAGCGCCGCCGGCATTCAACTTACCCGATTTCCCGGACACGCCTGAAGGAACGGCAGTCCCCATTTTCTTCTATCCTGCCACCCCTGATTGCCATAAGAACTTTGAAACGCTCTGTGAGGCGGCGGAACTGCTTCAAGATACCATGGACACGCCGCCCTTCAAACTGGTCCTGACCATTGACGGTACCGAAAACCGCTATGCAGCCCGCATCAAGTCCCGGTTCGGGCATGTCCGCTCCATTGACTTCCACGGGTATATGCCCAAGCAAGAATTATACGAATATTATGCAAAGGCGTCCTGCCTGGTATTTCCTTCCAGGGTGGAAACATGGGGACTCCCCATCTCGGAGTTCAAGCCCACGGGCAAACCCATGATACTGGCCGACTTGCCCTATGCACATGAAACCGCCGAAGGGGCGAGAAGGGTTGTTTTTTTCCCCGTAGAACAAGCCCTTACCCTTGCCGTGTACATGTATACCCTCCTGAAAGGAAATCATTTTGGATTTATGTTTGAGTCCGTTCCGGCGAGGATGGCCGCAAAGCCTTACGCCGACAACTGGGACCATCTGTTTCATCAACTGCTTTACCAATGAGAATTCTTCAACTTGGAAAATTTTATCCTATCCGTGGCGGCGTAGAGAAAGTAATGAGAGACTTGACGGAAGGGCTGTCCGCAAAAGGCATTTCCTGCGACATGCTCTGTGCCAAGCTGCCGTCGGACCCGGTGGATGAGAAGGACAAGCCTTCCGCAGAAGAGCAGCATCCGCTCACCATCATCCACCTGAACCGACCATTCGGCCGCATCATTGCCGTTCCCGCCCTGGCCAAAAAGGCGGGGACCATGCTGGCTCCCGCAATGATCCGTTATTTGCGGGAGCATCAGAAAGAATACGACATCATCCATATCCACCATCCGGATCCCATGGCCGCCCTGGCCCTGCGTTTCTCCGGATTCAAGGGGCCGGTCATCCTGCACTGGCATTCCGACATTGTCTCGCAAAAACTGTTGCTCCCCTTCTATCGGCCCCTGCAAAACTGGCTTATCCGTCGGAGTATGGCCATTGTAGGCACCACGCCCGTGTATCTGCAGCAATCGCCTCACCTAAAACTGGTTCAGCAAAAATGTATCGCCATTCCCATTGGCATCCAGGCGCTTAAACCGGACCCGGAGAAAGTCCGGCAAATCCGGACCCGCTTTCAGGGAAAGACCCTCATCTTTGCCTGCGGACGGCTGGTTCCGTATAAAGGCATGGAATACCTGGTGGAAGCTGCTGCAATTCTACCAGATAATTATCATGTTGCCATAGGCGGGAATGGCCCTCTTTTCCGGCAATTACAGGCCCGGATTCAGGAATTGGGGATGCAGGACCGTGTAACGCTACTGGGCTATGTGACCGATGAGGACATGCCCTCCTGGTTCGGGGCCTGCGACGTTTTTGTGCTGCCCAGCATCATGAAAACCGAAGCCTTCGGCATTGTGCAAATTGAAGCCATGTCCCTTGGAAAACCGGTTGTCACCACTAAAATACCCGCATCCGGTGTATCCTGGGTGAACAAAGACGGCGTATCCGGAATCAACGTTCCTCCACAGGATGCGCAGGCGCTCGCTCATGCCATCTCGGAGGCAGTAAAGCATCAGGAACAATTGGGCGCCGGCGCCCGGAATCTCTTCCTGGAGCGTTATCAGCTTTCTACCATGATTGATAAAACTTTACAACTATATGAAACTTGCATCAAAAAGTAATCTATCCATCACGCTTCCTTGCGTATTGCTGCTGGCAGCAAGTTGTTCCACGCCACGTCAAATGACCTATCTTCAGGACATGGCTTATGAAACCGCCTATACAGCCTCCCCTGCCCCCGACCTTATTCTACAGCCGGAAGACCGCCTGGACATCCAAGTGTTGAGCGACAATCCCCAGTTGGCGGCGCCTTTCAATGCCGTCCTGAACATCTCCTCTTCATCCAACGCCACGCCGCCGGACACCAAATACACGGTTGACTCCGACGGGTGCATAGACTACCCGGTTCTTGGCCGCCTTCATGTTGCCGGCGAAACCGTGGAGTCGGTAAAAGACACGCTCACGCAACGGATTACCCGGTCCGGGTATATCAAAGCGCCCACCGTACGGGTCAAACTGGACAACTTTTCCGTTACGGTCATCGGCAATGTCGGGAACAAGAATCTGGTGGTTGACGGCAATTCCATCAATTTGTTCCAGGTTCTGGCCCAGGCCGGCGGCATCACCAACCGCTCCAAAATCAAGGACGTGATGGTCGTACGTACGGAAAACGGCCAACGCACGGCCTATACGGTAAACCTTCAGTCACGCTCCGTCTATGATTCTCCGGCTTTCTACCTTCGCCAGAATGATATGGTGTATGTCAAGCCCAAAGGCTCCACGCTGAGCACGGAAGGACAGCTTACCATCTCTCTTATGGGAACCGGCTTTTCCATCGTAACCTTTATTATCAACTTGCTTTATTTAACAAGAAGCAGATAACTGAACATGCAACAGAACAATACTTCCGGACAGGTAAATCTCATAGACCTGTTTTTTTATCTACTGGCCCATTGGTACTGGTTTGTACTGTGTGTGGTCCTGTGCGTAGGATTCGCCTATTACCGATATGCGAAGATGCCCATGGTGTACCGGAGCGACGCCACGGTCATCATCAAAGACCCCAGCAACACGCGCGCCACGGTGCACATGGACAACTACAGTTCTCTTATCAACCACGTGAGCATGTCCAACGAGATCCTCCAGCTGCAGTCCATCCAGCTTATGTCCGAGGTAGTACGTACGCTGGATGCCGATATCAGTTATACCGTCCATGAACGGTTGCGGGATATTGAACTGTATGACCGCACCCCGGTCCGCATGGAAGTGCTCCGCACGGATGGCACCCCGGAATATCTGACGATGAAGGTAAAACCGGTCTCTTCCCTGTCGGTCGCTTATGCCGTTACGGGAAGCGACAGCCTGTGCACGGCGCAGTTGGGGGACACGCTCACCATCAAGGGCATCCGCCTGATATTCAAGCCCACGGCCTCCTTCATGGAGTATCTGAACAAGGAGAAGGAAATCACCCTGACAAAGATTCCGATATACCATGCAGCCACCGGCTATCTTTCCAGACTGAAGGTGAGCCAGACGGAAGCCGACGGTACCATCCTGCAGCTTTCCATGCAGGATTACTCCTTGCATCGTGCCAATGACATCCTTAATACCCTCGTGGAAAAGTACAATGAGGATGCCATCCGCGAGAAGAACCGCATTGCCGTAAATACGGCCGTCTTCATCAACGAACGGATAGGGATTATCCAGAAAGAGCTTGGTGCCGTGGAAGGAGATTTGGCGCAATTCAAGAGCTCAGAAAAAATCATGAACGTTGATGAAGCCTCCGCCCTGTATCTGGGAGAGAGCCGCGGATATAACAATGAAATCATCCAGACGGAGACCAAACTCCGGATAGCCCATTACCTGAAAGACTATCTGACGTCCGCATTCCAGTCCTACGAAACCGTACCGGTGAATATCGGCCTGGACGATGCCGGAATCAACAAGGCCATCGACCGTTACAATGAAGTGATTCTGCAACGTGCCGATCTGATTCGCGGGAGCAGCGAGGGAAGCCCGGCCGTCCGGCAGATAGAGTCGTCCCTGATTCCCATCGAACAGGGCATCGTCGCCGCCGTGGACAATCTGATTACCTCCCTTGGCCAGCGCAAATCGGACCTTTCCCTCCGCGAGCAGGAATCCCTCCGGAAGTTCACGGCCATGCCGGTGAAAGCGCGCGAACTGCTTTCCATCGAGCGGCAACAGAAAATCAAGGAGTCCCTGTATATCTTCCTGCTGAACAAGCGCGAAGAAAATGCCCTCACGCAAGCGATGGTGGACAACAATGCCCGCATGATTGACAAGGCCGAAGGCTCCAGCCTTCCCATCTATCCCAACCGCAACAAAATGCTGCTGGTGGCCCTGCTGATCGGCCTGTTCATTCCCGCTCTTATCCTTATCTCCCGCTTGTTTATAGATACCCGGATCCGCAGCCGGGCAGACATAGACGCCTTTGGTCATTTGCCTTTCCTGGCCGATATCCCGGAGATCAAATACAAGAAAAAGAAAGTGGATAAAGGACAGCCGAAAACAATACAAACCGAATACGGACATTCCTCCAAAGTGTTTAAGGAAGCCATGAGGATGCTGTGCACCAACCTGGATTTCTCCAGGCCGGATGCCTGCCGCTGCCCTGTCATTATGACCACCTCCTTCAACGCCGGAGCCGGCAAGTCCTTTGTCACCCGCAACATTGCGGCGTGCCTTGCCGATGCCAACAAAAAAGTGATTGTGGTGGATGCCGACCTGCGAAAGCGGTCCATTTCCCACTTCTTCGGACTGGCGCATCACACTGCGGGGCTCTCCAATTATCTGGTGGACAAAGACATGGAATTAAGCGCCATTGTACGCACCCAACTTTTGGAAGGAGTGGACTTCATCCCTGCCGGCCACATTCCGCCCAATCCTACGGAGATCCTTTCAAGAGAGCGCTTTGCCAGCCTGTTGGAAACGCTGCGCAAACAATATGACTACATCTTACTGGACGGAACACCCGTGAACATGGTGGCAGACACCATGGTGATTGCCCCCTTGGTGGACATGACGCTCTTCATCCTCCGCAGCGGCGTAACGGACAAACGGCAGCTTCCCATGCTGGAGGAGATTTACAACAGAGGCCAGATTCCCCATATTTCCATCATCCTGAACAGTACCAATATCCGGAAAATGTATGGCTATTCGTACGGATACGGTTACGGTTACGGATATGGTTACGGATATGGTTACGGATATGGTTACGGATATGGGGAGAATAAGGACAAGGATTAAATAAAGCAGAAATGATTATCGCTGTTGATTTTGACGGGACTATCGTAGAACACAAATACCCTTCTATCGGCAAGGAAAAACCCTTTGCCGTTGAGACGCTACGCCAGATGGCGGCTGACGGGCACCGGCTCATCTTATGGACCATACGCTCCGGCGACTTGCTGGAAGATGCGGTTGCCTGGTGCCGGCAGCGCGGCCTGGAATTTTACGCCGTGAACAGCAACCAGCCTCCGGGGGCGTTGTTCGAGCATCCGCACGACGCTTCGCCCAAGATTGCGGCCAATATTTTCATTGACGACTCCAACCTGGGCGGCATTCCGGACTGGGACGAGATTTACCGCCTGGTTTCGCATCGGCAAGAACAGCGGAAAAAACGGCACAAAGGTCCCCGCTGGCTGAGAAAACTCCTGGGCCGATGAGTACGTATACCTTGACTTCTGGATGCATGCTCCGGAGCATGGGAAGCCGGCATCTGCTCACTGTATTTCCGCCTTCCGAGCCGCCGTATGCGCTGGAGGTCAACGAGAGTTTCGCCCGGCTTGTCTCCCTGGCCAAAGCGCGCGGGACCTTTTCCGAGGAAGATTTGGTTTCCCTGCTCCGGACAGACTACGGACTGGACGAGGAACCGGCACGGGAAGAGGTAAGGCAAACCCTGGATTTGTGGAAGGAATATGGGCTCTTGTAAACAGACGGTTTCCCCCACCCTGCTGTACCCGCTGCTGCGGCTGGCATTGAAGACAACGGCCGATATTCCTCAGGAGCTGAACGTGTTGTCGCATTGGGGCGAGGAGGCGTGGGCGGAACTGCTGACGCTGGCCCGGCAGCAGGCCGTGGTAGGGCTTGTCTATGAAGCCTTGTCCACCGTTGCCGACCAACGCCCGGTGGATATACCGGACGCTGTAGGCACGGCTTTCATGCTGGAGACGGACCGGATTGTCCGGAAAAACACGGATGTCTCGCTCCTGGCCCAGTCCATTCTGGACGTTTTGCAGCAGAACGGAATCCCCGCCATCCTGATGAAGGGGCCGGCTGCGGGCGCGTTTTATCCGGTGCCGGAATACCGTACGCCGGGCGATATC
>Ga0256405_10007128_pt1 | contig 17152 bp, 19 predicted proteins | sample RumenRJG_02DNA_FD_189096 | JGI IMG/M metagenome (GOLD analysis project Ga0256405, IMG submission 189096) | Bovine rumen microbial communities from Lethbridge, Alberta, Canada - RJG_02 | ecosystem: Host-associated > Mammals > Digestive system > Stomach > Rumen | place: Canada: Alberta...
TATGTACAAGCACGCGACTACTATAAAGCAAAAGAGAATTTAAAGGTGTTAGCGGAAAAAGAGGAAAAGCGAAAAAAATTAATTTTATTGTCCATGATGTAATAATTTTGCGGATTGATTATATAATATAGATGAATGAGTTATATTTTTTAATTACATTTTCTCCTTTTCAGCAAGGCTAATTGGCCTTGCTTTTTTGATGGAAAACAAAAATCATGAAAAAGATTGTATTACAGATAGAGAACAAAAAACGCCGATTCTGTTGGATAATGGAATTGTAAAAAGCTGGACAGTTGCGCGTATAGTAAAATGAGGTGTAACAAATTGGATAATAAACGACTTGAAGAAATCAACGCAAGAAAAATAGAAATTCGTAAGTCCTTAGAAGATGACAAAGAAGTAAATTTTGAAGCTGTCAAAAAAGAGCTAGAGGATTTAAGCAAAGAGGAAAATGAAATTAGAAACCGTCAAGATTTGGCAAAGAAGATAAATGTCAATGAGGTTTCTGCAAAAGAGATTGAAAAACCAACGGAGGAACGAAGTATGAATATGGATTTAGATTCTATGGAATATCGTAAAGCATTTATGGATTACGTACAGTCCGGTGAGATGGCGCAAGAATACCGCGATAGTGCATTGACAAAAAATAATGCCGCTGTCATTCCTGTAACCGTCTTGAATCAGATTGTAGAAAAGATGGAGAGTTATGGCAATATCCTGCCGTTAGTATCCACTTTATCATATCCCGCAGGCGTTTCTGTACCAGTCTCTAACATGGGGATTACAGCCACATGGACAGCCGAAGGTGCAGGAAGTGAAAAGCAGGGTGCGGCTACAACATCTTTCACATTCGGAGCATACAAGCTACAATGTCGTGTAGGCGTTTCTATGGAAATGCATGTAAAAGCCCTGTCAGCATTTGAAGCCGCTATTATCAATAATGTATCTAAAGCTATGGTAAAGGCAATAGAACAGGCTATTGTAAGCGGTGATGGAGCGGCTAAACCGAAAGGTATTACAACCGAAGATGTAGACGCAAGCCGTAAAATTGATGTAGCGAAATTCGATTACAAGACTTTAACCTCTATCGAATCTGCTGTACCTGCCGCCTATGATGCTACAAGCGTATATTGCATGAACAAGAAAACATATATGCAGTTTGCAGGAATGACAGACGCACAGGGACAGCCTATTGCACGTGTAAATATGGGCATTAGCGGACAGCCTGAAAGAACATTATACGGAAGAACTGTTGTCTTAACCGATTATCTCCCATCCTATGATGCAGTAGAAGCAGGTCAGACATTCGGCTTTGTATTCGATTTTAGCAACTATGTGCTTAATACAGGCTATGACATGAATGTACGCCAATATGTAGACGAAGAAACCGATGACACCATCACAAAGGCAACTATGCTTGTAGATGGTAAAGTGGTAGACAATAACGGCTTAGTATTATTAGTGAAACCTTCTAAGTAATGGAAGATGAGCAGGAATTTATTTCCTGCTTTTCCTCTTTATGGAGGTGTGAACAATGATAACACTAGATGACGTAAAAGCCTATGCAAAGATTGATTATGATGACGATGATAGTTTTATAGAAAACCTGATTGATACGGCAAAAACCTACATAGAAAATTCGACAGGAAAAGCATACACGGATAACAACAAAATATATAACCTTGCTATTTTATATCTAGTCTCATATTGGTATGAAAACCGTATGATGCTAGGAAATACCAATGTTGCAGAAATTCCCTATACAGTACAAGCGTTATTGACACATTTGCTTATTTGCCAAAAATATCAAGGTGATGCCAATGCTTAACGTAGGTAGTGGAATCAAGAATAATAATCTTGATGACTTGAATCAAAAAATAGATATTGTCTATTTTACGGATACAAGGGATGAAGAAGGAAACATTATCAGAAATCAGGAGCAGGTAAGATATAAAAATTTGTGGGCAAAGGTGCTTCCCTATGCTAGTAAAATCAGTATGGGTTATGCCGAAAAGGTGAACGAAATCAATTATAGAGTTGTTATTCGTTATAAGTCAGATGTACAGCCTGCAGACGTTATCCGATGGAGAAACAAGAAGCTAACCATAATTTCTACACCTTACGATGCTGAAAGCCTGCATAAGTGGTTAATCATGGAGTGTAGGGAATTGGTGGAAGGTAAAACATCATGAGCAGGGTTAAAAGGGATAGGGATGGAACAGCATTCTTTAGTCTCTTATCCGACAAAATAACGGATGCTGCAAAAAAGGCATTAAAAGACGGTGCTACAAGAGTTGTAGAGGATGCTAGAAGTAGGTGTCCTATCAGGACAGGGAATTTAAGTAATTCTATACATATGGAGTTACGAAAAGAAGGTAAGTCTATTCGGATAGTGGCGGATGCTAGAGCCGATTCAGATAATCAGTATTACGGTAAAGTAGTAGAGTTTAGCCCTAAAATCAATGAGCCTTATTTGTATCCTGCTTTAGATGCAGAGAGGGACAATATAAAGAATGATGTGATAAACGCAATAGGGGAAGCCTGTAGAAAGGAAGGTGGTAAATAATGACAATGCTATCTAAGACAATGCAAGCCCTAAAAGCAGATACTACATTAATCAATATGTTAGCAGAAGGGGAAAATAGCATATATCATTTACTATCTCCTGATGCAGGGACTTATCCTGTTATTGTGGTTTCTGTCATATCAGAGGTTCCTGCTCTATGCTATGACGATGAGGAACAAAGAAAAAGGCTGACGGTAAGAATCCATGTTTTGACGGATAACGGAGCTTATACAAAAATCGTCAAACGAATTAATAAGATTATGAAGGACATAGGCTATATAAGAAAAATCAGTCAGGAGATTTACGAAGATAACCTTTATATAAAAATGAACGATTATGTAATAGATACGTGGAGTGATGAATAAATGAGCATAACAAGCGGAATCACCAATTCGCATTTTATCGGCTTGAAAAATTTGCACGTTGCTAAACTTGTTTCCGATGATGCAACAGGCGCAACGTATGATGAATTTATCTCAATGCCTGAAATTACACAGATTAACATAGAACCTGCTAATCAGACAGCAACACTTTATGCAGATGACCAGAGCGTAGATAGCGCAAATACAGTAAGTCAATACAAGATTACTGTAAATATGGCAGGTCTCCCTTTAGAGTACAAGGCTTTTCTGCTAGGTCATGATTTTAAGAATGGCGTCATGAGTGCATCGAAAGATGATGTTGCACCTTTTGTTGCTATTGCTTTTGAGAGCATGAAGTCAAACGGTAAAGTACGCTATTCAAAATTCTTGAAAGTCAAATTTAGTGAGCCAAAAGAAAACCCACAGACAAAGGGCGAAAGCATCAAGTACAATACGCCATCTATTGAAGGTACAGCAATTTACCGTTCTTTCGATGGTTTGGCTTATAAGTGTGCAGATGAAGAGGGCACGGATTTTCAAACGACAACAGCAGATAATTGGTATAAAACTGTGGATGAAGTAAAGAAACCAGCGTCAGCAAGCTAAAAGACCTGCTGTAAAAATTGAATCAGGAAAGCAGGGATAAACCCTGCTTTTATTTTTGTATGAGGTAAAACATTATGGAGAAACCATTTATAACTATTGACGGAAAAAAGATATTTCCATCAACGCCAAAAATGGGGACATGGCGAAAATTTTTAAAGTATGCAGAAAATGTATCTGATGAAAATTTGTCTGTGAAGGATTTTGTAGCAAATGCCTGTGAAATTATTTCCCTTGTTTTTGACAATCCGAAAGTAACGCAAGACAGTATAGATAACAATGTAGATTTAGATGAAATCTTACCACTATCACATAAATGCTCTTTATGGTTACAAACCACAGTTTTTGATAAATTAGGTGAACTACCAAAAAACGCCGAAACGGAGAAAGAGGGAAAGTAAATCTTTCTCCATATCAAGAACTATTGTCTATGTATATTAAATTACAAGAGGCTTATTCGTGGACAATCAAAGACATAGACGAATCAAATTTAGTTGATATATTCGATGAAATTATCATTATGTCATTGCAAAATCATGCAGAGGAAGAAGTTTATATAGACGAGATTATCGGCTAATAATCAGGTGGTGAGGAAATGGCAAAAGGGACACAGATAGACAAGCTATATATTTCTATTGGCGTAGATAACGATGAATTACAAGTAGGTCTAGCTAAGACAGATACAACCGTAAAAGAAGCAATAGCGAAGTTGAACGCTGAAGCTAAAAATTTGAAACTAGAAACGAATATCAAATTAAATAATCTTGAAGGTGTAGGGACTCAGCTAGATAAGCTAAAAGTAAAATATCAGGCCTTAGAGAAAGAAATAGAGATAGCATCACAGAAACAGACAATAGCACAAAAGGTGTTATCCTTTAATCAATCCCAATACGGCAACGACAGCGGATTAACAAAGAAAGCGGCAACCACTCTTTTATACCGTGAGCAGGATTTAGCTAAATTACGTGCTGAATACAGAGGTATAGGTGAGGAGCTGAAAAAGCTAGATAATGCAGGAAACTTGTCAAAATTCCAAATGGGGATGAACAAGGCGAAGGAATCAGCGGGAAAATTATCTAGCAACGTAACGCTATTATCTACGAAATGGGCGGCCTTTCTTGCAGTAGCAGGGACAGCAGGCGGATTGTTAACTATCACAGATTCAGCGATTAAAGCAGGTGAGTCTCTTTACAAGTTACAGCAACGAACACATTTATCTACAGCAGAGGCGGTTAAGCTAAACAATGTGCTGAAGTTTTGCGGGACAGATGCAGATGCAGTTATCCCTATCATCACGCGATTAGATAAGAGTGTACAAAGTGCGGGCGCTAATGGTAATGCAACAACCAACGCTTTAAAGCGGTACGGTGTAACCCTTACGGATAATAACGGGCATCTTCTTTCCTATACTCAGCAGTTGCAGAATTTAGCTAAAGGGTATCAGAATGCAAAAAAGAATGGTACAGAATTAGATTATGCAACAGAGGTATTAGGTGCAAAAGGCCAGGCTTTGATACCTGTCTTTGAGAATTTAGGGGATGCTTTAAAAGCAACCGCCAATATAAAAGCAACGGGATTACTTGACCCAAAAGAAGCGCATGAAACCTATTTAGAGTACATGCAGTTACAAGCAGAAATAGGCCAATTACAGATGGCTCTAGGAGCGGCCTTAATGCCTGTTGCTAAAGAGTTGATGCCTGAAATTACAGATGGCCTTACAGAGCTTGTAACAGGTATCAAAAATAACAAAGATGAAATTAAAAGTGCAGTCGAAGGATGGGGAGAGGCTTTTGTAAGTGTTGCTAAAGCGGCAGGAGGAGCCGCTACAGCAGTAGGAGAAGTATATAAAGCTGTACACGATAGCGATACAGCTAAAGGCCTGAGAAATGATGATGAAATTCTAAAGCAATCCCATCCCAATGCAGATATAGATAGAGGTAAGACCTGGGCTGGTATTAGTGGTGCAATAATCGGTGGTATTGGTGGCGGTGTGCTTAGTGGCGGTATTGGTGCAGGTGCGGGCGCACTCATAGGCAGCGAAATAGCAGGAGATATCTATACTGAAATCGGTAAAGCAACGACACTTTTTAAAACGTGGGATTATGCAAAACAGAGAATTGAACTAGAGAAACAGGAAAAGCAAGCTCTACAAGATTTTGCAGACCAACAGCAAAAGAAAACGGAAAATGAAAAAAGCGATAGTGAAGCCACAAAACAAAATGCTGAGGCACAAAAGCAAGCGGCGGAGGCCGAAAAGATACGAATTAAAGCAACTGAGGAATTAAACAAAAGTATTTATCAGTTATCACACAATGATAAGGATAATGCCTTACATGCTATTGATGAACAAGTCAAACAGTATGAAAAAGCAGGCGTAGCACCTGACTTAGTTTCCCAATTTAAAAATCTGTCATACGGCAAGGTTGAAAGAGAATTTTATAGAAATGTTACTAAGCCTATGGCGGATGCCTTTAAAACAGACTTGCAACGCTCTTTAGATGATGTGGATTTTCAGGCACAGGATTACCTGCAAAAAGGTGCAAGCAGACAGGATGTAAACGCTTGGATTAATCAGAGAAAGAAACAGATTACAGCCGAATGGGATAGACAAGTTGCAGAGCAGATTGATTCTATATGGATGGACGAATATCAAAAGCAATTGCAACGTATCGACCACGAGAAGGATGCATGGATTCAAAAAGGTTTAGAAGAGGTAAAGGCTACCCAATGGGCGGAAGAGCGGAAAGCGCAGTTACAGCAGGATGAAGCAGTAAAAGCCTTAACGACACAGAGAAAATATTTAAAGGAATATCGGAAAGCTATGCAGGGCTTATACGGTGGAGATACAGCAGAGGAACGTGAGCAACTGGCAATAAGCAAGCTAACACAGATGAGGCGTAAGGAATTAGGTATCAGGCCGAATGATTTTATAAGCGGGAGTGAGTTACAGGCTTTTCAAAGTGTTATGAACCGTGCATTTAACAATTTAGGCGTTACCGATATACGTGGAGCAAGTCAGCCAATACAAAGTGGAGCTTATCAGGGCACATATGCGGGTGTACGTGATGGTATACAGATAATCAGGGGTGTTATCAGTCAAAACGTAAATTCCAATGAGAACGGACAAATACAACAAATGTCTTATACTGTTGGGGAGGCCGTTAGAAATGGGATTCAAAATGGATTTTCCAATTTGGGATTGCAGGAAATAGGTGGAGCAGTTAATACCTTGCAAAATGCTACCATGCAGATAAATGAAAATCTAGCACGTGTAAATTTCGACGAAGTAAGCACAGCTATGCAGGAAGGTACAAGGCAATTATCAGATATTGTATCCACTCTTAGCAGTTTAAAAAGTGATACGGATAGCAAAAGCCCAACATACAATTATACGATAAATTGTTCTGTCAATAATCCGAACGTATGGGATAACGCCGCCTTAAATGAAGTAAGCGAAAAGGTGAGCGGTAAAATTCTTGATAAAGTAGAAATGTCGAATAGCTATTTTAATGCTTAATCGGAGGTGGCGAACGTGATAAAAATAGGGGATGCAGTTAGTATGTCAGACCCAACAAAAGAAACGATTATCCCTGATGATAGACAGACTTTGGTGCAAACGCTTAACGGTGTAGTTGTGCAGGATTTTGGTTATATCCCCCAAGGTAATGTGATAAGTTGGGAATTACAGTTTGATACAGAGAATTTTAAAAAGATTTGTGGATATTGGCAACAAAGAAAAATTGTACGAGTAGATGACAATGGAGAAATATTTAATGCGAGAATTGTCTTAAAGGAATATTCACACGTAGATAAATTTAGACATAAAGCAGTTTTAACAACCATAGAATTATGGATGGTGTGAAAACATCACGCCCTGGATAGGTTTATTGGAGGTTTTCAATTATGGCAAACAAATACATCAATCTTTATATGAATAATCCCACAGCAGATAATACAGATGGAACGCAGGTTAGTACAGATGATACAGAAACAAGCCCTATTGCAGTTACGCTTGATGCATCAAAGAATGAAGTAAAATATATCAAGTGTGCTATTCGTTGCAATAGCGGTTACAAGACAAGTGGAAATGTAACCCTTAGCTTTGTAGGGAACAATAAAGCAAAGTGGGCTTTATCCGATGACAGCGGTTATACAAACGATAATATAGCAACTAAGGGAACATTTTCGGATACTCTTACTATTACCAACGAGATTACAGATAAGAATAAAATCTTTTGGGTAAAAGCAACGTCAAGTAGTGATGAAGAACCACAGAACGACAAAAGCACGAATATCGAATTAAAGGCCACAATTATGGCAGTAGAATAACATCAGGGCAGGTGGTATAAATGCTTTTTATCAATGATGGGGATTTAGAGCTATTTGATGGATATGATGCTAAAAATAAAACACTTACAAAAAAATTATACAATAGTAAAGAAATATGGATAAAATTTAAGCATATTGTTGATTCAAACACATATAGCACGATAAGTCTATATTATATTACAACCGATGGTTTTACAAACCGTGCAAATATATTTGAAGAAAACGGGCAAAAGATAGCAGGAAATACAAATGTAGTTAATCATGCTACAGAACTTTGGTTTCATGTCGGTATAAATGAAACCAAAAAATTGTATGTAGAAGCATATGGAAATAAAAAATATATAGGGAAATGGACTTATTCAGATAAAACTAGCGGACTAGATAAATTATACTTAGACAAAACATCATTCCAATATTTTATTGTATCGGATGAACAAATAGGTGTTTTTGATGAATTTGCTAGTATACCTATAACTGTCAGCGGATTAGGTGAGCCAGATAGTAACGGTGTATATACGCTGAATGATACAAATTTTTCAGGAGATATTTCGTTAGACAAAAACGCCTTAAAAGAATCACTAAAGGATGACAAACTGAAGGGAATATATTTTTCTATGGCGGCAAATGTGAACGATGAAAATGTTCATTCTATGAATATATCCGATGGCGTGAATAATCATGTTTGTGATTTGATTCAAGGGGAGCAGGCAGTTAATACATTTTTTGATGTATCCAATATAGATAAAGTTAATCAGATTACTTTCAATATAAATGCAGACGCAAAGGGGGCGTAAGGTATGAGTGTATCAATAAAGACTTTTAAAGTATATGCCTTAAAACAGAAAAAACAGTTTTTAACCATTGATACACCTAAAGCATATGCATTAAAACAGAAAAAACAGTTTTTAGCCATTGATACACCTAAAACTTATGCGGTAAAAAGGAATAAAGATTTTATAAGTACAGAACAAATAAAAATTTTTGCAGTAAAGACATTCCCCGGTAGCGTTCAAATTACAGATGATTTTAGCATCGTTAGGCAGGTAGAACAACCATCCTTATTATGGCAACAGCCTGTATTAAATAATAATGGCGTCATGGGTGCAGATGCCTTTGCAGTATCTTCAAATTTTACCAATAATCCATATTATGCAACGCAAGACTATCAAAATTATCTTAATGGGTTTAACGAAGGTAAATATATTGATTTCTATATTAAGGATTCCATTGTTATACATCAGATTGATTTAACATCAAGTGACGGTTATCTCCCATCATCGGGTTCTATTTATGGCAGTAATGATAATTCCCAATGGGTAAAAATTGGCAGTTGGGGAGAAAGTACAGACCATAAGAGCGTTACAGGAAAAGTTTTTACAAATAGTGCTTACCACTATATACGAGTGGAGGCAAATAGTAAATGTAGTGCACACCCTAACAATAATGCAGATGTTTCTACAATCAGAATCAAGGCTTATAAAGTTAATGAAGTAGCAAATGTCCATATAGATACTTTATGCGATAGTGCAAGGTCATTACAAAGAGACGTATCTGCAATTTACAATACATATCGAAGTGTAGGACAGTATTATAGTATAAAGATTAATCAGGATGCCTATAGGATTATTGAAAAATCTATAGATGCACCTTTTGATACAAGATGTAATTTAAGCAACGCTTGTTATAGCGTTTTTGATTCAGATAGAAAATTGGCTAAAGAGGTTTCTTTCTCAGTAAATGTTATACGTGATACTAGAGGAACGGCAGTAATAGATACGTATGATTTACACGTAGATATTGCAAAGAGTATTAATCAAAAGTATAAAACGAAAAACCTTGTAACTAATACGGTTACAAGGATTTTTGATATAGAAAGAGCTTTACAGATTAACAGAAAATATACCGTAATAGGTGATGCAGAACGCAAAATTAGCCAATACATCGAAACAGATAACGATACTTTTATCAGTAATTATAAAAACAATACTTCATCATATGATGCTTATAGACGTTTGAAACGTGATTTCATTATAGAGAATGATACTGTATTACGTTATCCGTATATCATGGATGGAAAGAGCGTCCCCATTAGGAATATAAAGGTTTCTTTGCAGGAGGGTGCATTATCCGATACTGTAACCATAGAAGCACAAACAGACTTGTATCCTAAAGATGCAGTAAAAGGAAAATTCCTTGATTATCGCTATAATATGCTGGTTGAATCAACAGAACAAACAGATAGCTTTCAGACGATAAAAGCAATGTATTACATGGATGATTTATTACATACGTCAAGGAAATATAGCTTTGTATCTGAGGTGCAGAAACAGATAGACCAAACAGCAGATAGCGAAAAGATAACTAGTGAACAAGTAAATAAATATGTGAAAAACTCAAAGGGTAGTGCTATTAATATAGCTAGGAAAATAGCGGGATGCGTAAATTTAGCACCTATTGTATCCTTTGAAGATTTTATACCTGATAATTCATATAGTGATACCAAGGTAAAATATAACGACTTGCTAAATAGCTTATTTTCATGGACAAATTATTTGCCATGGAGACAAATAAATGTCTTTATTCGTGATGGCGGTATTCATTTTGTACAGCGCGGCTTTGAGAGTAGAACCATAGATATTACAGACTTCAAGTATAAGCGTCCACAGATAACAAGGACTATCTATAAATCCGAATTTGTAGATGATGACAAAGACAAAACAAATGAGGATTCATCCCATACACAACTAGATATAAAAAATCATGATGGTACAGGCTTAGATGATGGTGGAGATAAATCAAATACTGAAGATGATGACCCAGCTTCCACATATGATGACTATGATTCCTATACGCCTTATTTACAACCTGTCTATTTTAATGGCACGGTCACATGTGGAAATACAAAATTATACTATGAAGATGGCCTAATGGTCAGGAAAATTGTAACTGTAGATGAAGCAGGACACGGTGATGTTAAATTTGAAGGCGAATATAGCTATGATAAAGAACGCCGTTTGGTGGGTAAATCCGAATGGAGCGATGACGGAACAAAAGTTATAACAGATGTAAAATTTGATGGCAGTTCTGACAATGGTTCATATACGATGACAGAAAAAACGTATATGGCAGATTCTGCAAGTGCTACAACATCAAAAGATGATATTGTTAAAATAGTTGTTACTGTATCGCAAAATTTAGGTAATGGCTTTGTCGGTGTTTCTACTTACGTTGATGGTGAATATCAAGGTACGTCAATAAGCGGAAGCGGAACACTAGCACCAACAGAGTATACGACAAATCAAGCTAGTTTAAATAATGGTAGTAATGAATGGAAACACAAAGATGGCGATGACCCTAAAAACTATATTGGTGGAAAAGGTAAAGACGGTAAAGATGATGATTCCCAAACTGGTAAAGATACTAAAACAGATGATGATAAAGATATCCCCGCTAATGCCTATGGTATTATTCCCACAAGGGACAAAGATTTTGCAAAGAAGCTAATAAAAGAATGTCACGACCACCACAACGGCTTGCAAGAGACTGTAACACTTACTCTAGTATTCCCTGTTATTAACGGTGTGCCTGCTTATAAGCATGTAATTGATTTTAGGGACAGGATTATATTTAGGGGGAAAACATACCACTTAGAAAGTAATGATGTAGAAATGACACCTGTAGAATATACGCAAACTATATCTATAGTACGTTGGGGAAGATAAAAATTCGTACCTAGTGCGAGTGCGAATTTTTACAGGAGGTGTAAGTATGACAAATACAACAACTTTAGCTTTAAAAATATGTGATGCTATGGATTTTAAAAGAAATGGCAATGCCTTGTATGGACGAATAGAAGGTAATTATGTGAATATCAACGGAAAACAATATCCCTACGTGCAGGTAACAGATGCATATGCACCTGATGGGAGCTACGTTTTCTGTGAAAAAGGGCAGGGAAATATGATTGTAGTTGTGGGGATGGCATAAAATGAAACCACATTTATATCAAGTAACTATAAATAATGTAAATGGTAATACAGCCTATGATGGTGATGGTAATTTCCTGATGGCGATAGGAAACCACAAGCTACATAATGGGGATGCTGTTTTCTCAGATGGGAGATACATTTACGGACACCAAAAAATTAATAACGGTGGACTTCCTGTATCAGGTGGTGGAGTAGTGCCTTTATGGTTTCAGGATGGACGTATCGGCTATTATGATATCGCATTACGAAAAGTAGGTTTTACTAAATTTTCATGTCAAAAGGATACAGGGCATAATGTTTTAGTAAATAGTACCAAGTCTGTAGCCATTGTAGGAGCAAAAGATTTCAATGTAGAAAATTCGGATAATATCTATACAGATAATTTTGATGCAGATATAGACGATAATGGACAGGTGTATTTTATTAGTGATTATATGGCGAACGCTACACCATATCAAAACGTAAAAGGTTATTATTTAAGTACAAGGAAAGCCAAAGAGGATTACTGGACAGAAACTCTATGGAAGGATAAAAGCAAAGAAGAAAAAGCCTATAGAATGTGCTTAGGCGTATGGGTTGATAAAGTTGATTATGATGACCCATACATAGATGAGCATCCTATTTTTTCAACGTCAGGAAACATTAACCTTAGTGGAAAGCTAAAAATGGGTACAGATGAGGATGGACTTATATATGGGGGATATGTTGGCAATGTTAATAAACCTAGAATAGACACAAATGGGAACATAGCATATGCTTATTATTTATCTCAAACGACAAAAACAGGTGACATTTCAGAATATATCTATCACGATGGGATAAAGGGTAATGATATGATATTTGAAAAATTCACAACATCAGGTGAAGCACCAAAAATAGGAGAAACAGGAACATATATTGATGGTGAAAAGATAGCTAGTACAACGACTCATGTAGTTTTCGGTAGTGGCGTAACAAAAGCTAGAGAAAAAGAAATAGCTATAAGATTGTTTGTTAATACACCTGATTATGTTAGTGTTGATGACGATTTAATAAAAGATAATTTGATAGATTTTAGTAATTATGATGCTGGATATATTAAAGATAATTGTTTACCTGATTTATTAGGAGATGACTATCGAGATGAGGATTACACAATAGCGTCTGTTCGTTGGGAACGTGCTATGAATGAGGACGTGAATGGGCATTTTTGTTCTTATGGCTACCATTTTACGGATGGTGATGCTTTTAATTATATCTTATGGTATGACCCAGACCCTGTAGATTATGGTTCAATAGGACCAGGAGTGTTTGGATGGCCTGCACCTTTATATGTGTATTGTTTTGCAGATTTTACTTATTTCAAAAATCCCGAGCGAAAGATGGAGCATGAAAAAAATAGCTTTATAGCAGAAATACAGGATGGTTTTACGGCTGAATATCAATCACAGTATGGTGGTAAAGCTATCTTGAGAAATCCACAAGATGAAATTATAGCGGAGGTATATCATTATACAAATTTGATTTCTATTTGTGATATAGGAGATAGTTATCTATACGCTGATAGCGATTACCTTTACACGATAAGCAAAAAGAAAAAGGAAGTAACAAGGGTTGACCTAAAAGGTAATAACATACGTAACGGCAGACTTAGAGTAATGCCGACTCTAGGTACAATGTTATCTGCTTTAAAGAAATTAGATTATGTAAAATAAAATTTTATGCAAAATGAATTTTTGGAGGTGTTTTTATTGTATGACAGATACAGAGGTAGAACAAAGGATTATACGCATAGACGAAAATTTAAAAGCCCTGCTAAAAGAACATGAATCTTGTAGAAATCAGATACATGAGCTAGACAAAACTCTAGCGGTGGAAGTGGACAGCGGGAAGTATGCCCACGAACGAATAACAGAGCTTAAAAAGGATATGATTTGGACTGTATCCTATTTGACAACCATAGCAACGATTATAGCCAATACAGTTGCATGGGCTTTACAGAATGTTTTGAGATAAAGAGGATGATTTTATGTGGAAGAATGTACTTTCTATAGATGGGGTAGTTGCTACATCTTTATGTGTGGCCTTAATCGGTTCTTTGTTCATTGGGGATAATGAACTTGTAAATATGTTGACCAGCGGCCTGCTGGGTTTTCTATCAAGAAACGTTTTAGATAAGTCGGCAGGTGGTAAGGGTGAATAATTTAGACTACATGATGTTGTGCAAGGCGTTTTATCAGTTTGCATGTTATGCTAGACAACATCATTTTTATATTGATGCAGTAGACAAGATGGAGCAGTCATTAAAGGACATGAATCCTGTAAAGGTGGTAAGACGATGAAGGTATATATAAACCCAGGTCACGATAGGACTTATGATAGTGGAGCAGTAAACCCTGCATCAGGGTTAAGGGAATGTGACGTTGCGTATGATATAGGTAAGAGCGTACAAAAGTATTTAGAGGCTGTAGGCATTGAAACAAGGCTCTTACAATCGGATAATCTCTATTATGATTCCCCTTATAGGAATGTATCAGTAGTAGATGATGCTAACCAATGGGGTGCTGACTTGTTTATCAGTATCCATTGTAACGCCTGTAACGGTGATGCTAGAGGTACAGAGCAAGAAATTTATAGCTGTGGCGGTGAAGCAGAACGGTTAGCATCATGTATACAAAAGCAGATTGTAAATAGTCTGCATACAGTAGATAGAGGTATAAAAGAACGTCCTAACCTTATTGTGCTAAAACATACAGACATGCCTGCTGTATTGGTGGAAACAGTTTTTATAGATAACGATGAGGATGCACGCTTGTTAATTTGCAAACAGGATGAATTTGCACGAGCTATTGCACGCGCTGTAACAGACTATCAAAATTTAATAGAGTGATATAGAATTGCACACAAAAGGCACCTTTACAGATTTTTGCAAAGGTGCCTTTTTAGTATACAGATATGTTTACCAGAATATCATCATTGACTCACAGAAAAGAGCGTTGTATAATATGCCCTGAAAATGATGCAAAATTGCAGACGAAGATAATAACGTATGTCTGTAGTGCATCGTTTCATTGTACCCTGACAAGTGCATAATCCCCAAATGATTGTATATTTTTCGTTTGTTGTCAACGCCTATATTATGGAGGTAATGAACAATGAACGATAGATATATATCCTACAATGTCAATAAGGACAAATATGTGGTACGTGTTAAGGTTGACGGTAAATTTGTAAGTAGATTATGCGATACGGTAGAAGATGCACGCATAACTAAAGCTAAATTGCTAAAAGCTAATAGCCTTACAACCGCAATCCTTACCAAGACAAAAAAGAAGACAGAAAAGACGAAAAAGCAGATTTTTGAAGAAATGACCTTTAGAGAGGCATTCCTTTATTTCTGCAAGTATCGTCAGCGTGAGGTAAAAATATCTTCTTTTACGTGCTATAGGACATCGTTTCATTTAGTGGAAAAATATATAGCAAATGTCAAGGTAAGTCAAATTACGCATGAGATGCTAGCAGATGTATTTGATGTTATTCAGGATACTAAGAACGTCTCTAAATCCTATCTTAAATGCACCTATGGAAGAATCAAACTTATGTATCAATGGTATATCAATGAGGAATACACAGATATAAACCCATGTTCTAAGCCGATACCGCTTAGAAAGACGCAGGCTACAAAAAGAAGGGCGTTCACTAAGCAGGAGATACAGAAATTCTTTCAAACGGCAAAGTTGTATGTAAAGTATAGCTTGTATCTGTTATTCTATACCTATTATGTAACAGGGTGCAGAAAGGCAGAACTAGCTTGCTTGCAATGGCAGGATGTAAATTTTGAAGATGAAACGATTAACATCAACAAAGCTGTAAATAGAGGCTTGAAAGATGGGGAGACAATAGAAACTGTAGGCACGCCGAAAACGGTGGCAAGCGTTAGAATCATCCCCATACCTACTAAACTACGTAACGCCTTATATTTGTATCACAAATTAAGGGGCGGTGCAGACACGGATTTTATTTGGTGTGGTACGAAATTCCCCTATAAGCCAATACAACTGAATCATATTGACGAGCGTTTTCGCTATGTACGAGACAAGGCAGGCTTGCCTGATGAGCTTACTCTACATTGCTTTAGGCATACATTTGCTAGTAAGCTGATTAATAGCGGTGTTGATGTAGTAACCGCTAAAGCCTTAACAGGTCATGCAAGTACTAGAACGCTACTAGACATTTATACACATGCAGATGAAGAAAAGAAGCGGCAGGCTATAAGAAACATCTTCCACTAAAAGACATATAATCATTAATGCAGGAAACGGGCGCATTATAGTAACGAGTTTTGCTAGGTAAAAAAACACCTTTCGCGGTGCGATTCTGCATAAATATGTTTTACTCAAAAGTGTGTCTGTTTTTTAAAAGTGTGTCTGTTGATGTAAATACAATTTTACACAATGCAATTTGCAACATAATACTACAAAAACAAACAAAAATATTGCCTTTTTATGTAGTTTTTTGACTAAAAACGGCTTTACCCCTTGACAGGTAAAGAATAACCTATTATTATATGTCATGTTTTATTTTGCGGATGTGGTGGAATTGGCAGACACGCTTTCTAATCTTGGGAAGCCTTGATATATAAGGCTTCGCGGATTTTTGAAAACTGAAAAAAGTGTGTCTGGTTGAAAAAAGTGTGTCTGTTGACTCTGCAAACGAATAAATATACAATTTTATAGCATATAAATGAATATACATATCAACGTCAAGAATAAAAATACACGTGGTTTGTATTGTTTAATCTAAACGATAGATAACGATTATCACAGCATTTTTAGTATCTTGATGATGTATATTTGACCTGTTGAAACGAATAAAGACATAGTGCACAAGTGTTTGTGTACTATGTCTTTTTAAATATACTGTATTCTTCACGGAGATTGTAAAAGGCACGATACCCCACAAAAGCCGTCGCGATGGAGGCAATCAGTTTGTTATGATGGTAGAGTTTTGACAAAACAGCCTATGATATCAAATACAACAGCAAGACGGTCAAAAAGACATTGACCCTGCCTGATTGGTTAAATCGTTTGGCTATCGAAAAGAAAGTAAACTTTAGCGGTGTGTTGCAGGAAGCCTTAAAGCTGAAATTAGGTATCAGTTAACATATATAACATAGTATAATGATATACTTTATTAGCCGTGCTCGTATAGGGCACGGCCTTTTTTTGCATCAGATTGCCTCTAAATCTCTATAGATTTCCAGAGAGCCTGGGGAAGGGGGCTCCGTTCCTTTATGGGTATAACAATATAGGTAGGCCGATTTT
>Ga0256405_10007129_pt1 | contig 17149 bp, 18 predicted proteins | sample RumenRJG_02DNA_FD_189096 | JGI IMG/M metagenome (GOLD analysis project Ga0256405, IMG submission 189096) | Bovine rumen microbial communities from Lethbridge, Alberta, Canada - RJG_02 | ecosystem: Host-associated > Mammals > Digestive system > Stomach > Rumen | place: Canada: Alberta...
AAATCTAATACTCTGTAAAAAACGGGGTTCTAAGCCGTTGCATATATTATCGGTCAAATCTTGCAAAAAATCAATAACCAAAACTAATAAAAGCTGCTGCAGTAATCAGTAAAAGCTATAAAAAATCAAAGAAATAACCATTCAAGTTATGTTTACAATATAGTTCTGCTGCAAAGAAAAAACAGTACCATATTCAGGCAATTTTGGTCGAATTTTAGGGAATTTTGGTCGAATTTCCGGTAAAAAATGTACACCTTCAAAAAGGCCCTAGAAACGCTTCAAAACGAGTGGGTAGGGTAATTACATGTTTTTTTTCAAACACCCCCCTTAAAACGCTTCTATTTGCGTCCTCTATTTTATATAAAGAACTTTTTCTTTATATTCTTTATATGTATAAAGAACTTTCTCTTTATATTCTCTTTATATATATAAAGAAGTTTCTATATATATTCTTTACATTTTTTAACTTTGCATTTATAATAAAAATTGAGATTTTGAGAAGGAGTCATCTTTATGAAAACAATCTGTTTCTATAACCACAAAGGCGGTGTCGGAAAAACAACTCTTACTGCAGCAATTGCAGGTGAACTCATAACAAAAGGAAAGAAAGTAATCCTCGTTGATACAGATAGCCAGGCAAACCTTACAAGCCAGTTCTATCCTGCGGATCCAGATTCTATGGAATACGAACTTGCAGATTACCTTTATGACAATTCCATCGGGATAACAAATATCGTATGCAGAACTAAATACGATGGTCTTTTCCTGGTTCCTTGTAAAAAACTTTCTGCAGGTGGAAAACTCGACAAATGGGCCAGAGGTGAAGCAACAGAAATTGAAAATCGTAATGCCATCAAGAATTTCATTGCAGAATTAGCAACTTTATCTCCTGACTTCATTCTGTTCGATATGCCACCATCTTATTCTGAACTTGATAAAAAAGTCCTTCTCGGATCTGACGAAGTAATCCCAGTTCTGCAGATTGATAAATACTCAATCGATGGATTATCAGACTTCTTCCTTCTCCTGACAAAACTCAAAAGCGGTGATCCTAAACCAGTTCTTGAAAAACTCATCTTCAATAACTACGACAAGAGAAAAGCTGTTCAGAAAAGTCTCATTACAACAATTGATGAACTCACTCTCAAAAAATATAAAGTCCCTAACGATGAAATCTTCAAAAAAGCAGCTCTGCAGCAGAAAGCAGTTCAGGCTTTGGACCGCATGAAGCCAGATACAACAGAAGTTCTGGAGACAATCGTAAACGATATTATTGGAGAAAACTAAAATGGCAAAATTAAAGGAAAGTGAAGCTTTAGCTAATGCTGCTGCAGGAACTGCTGCAAAATTAAATATCATAAATCAGGCAGTTGAAACAGAAACAAAGGCCAGGGAAGAAAAGAAGAACGATGAAAAAGAAAAGGTTCTCTTAAACTTCTATATAAGTAAAGCCAAGAAAAAGGAATACGAAAAACTCTTTGGAGCAGAAGGATTAAGTCTTTCACATGGAATTAGAATGTGCCTTGATTATGCTGCACTTCAAATTTCAGCCGGAAAGCTTATAATTTCCGATTCAGGAATCCATGAAAACATCCTGAACAATCTCAAATAATCTAAATATATAGGTTTTTAAATGAGAATAACACGCCTTGTACTAAAAACAGTAATTTTCCATGACGAAAACAATGACTACAAGCTATCTGCACAACAGTATGATTATCTCTTTGCATGGTTTCCGGAAATTTTTACAGATGGCGAAAAGAAAATAAAGAAAAACTGGCGTAAATTACTGCGTGCAAAAAATCTTACAAGAAATCAATACCTCAAGCTAAAAGAGACAAAACTCAATTCTTTAGACGATTCAAAACTCAGTCAGACTAGATTGAATTGGAAAAGGGTAGAGTATGCTATCAAGGAATGTGAAATCGAAACCGGTCATGCACCTGCATTTGTTCATAGAGCTTTTCTTAGAAGAGTATTCAGTCTGATTGGTGCAAAAATCATTGATGTATCAATAGAAGAAAATGGCGATACATCAGTTGTATTTGATTATTATGGAAAATTTCTCCAGGCCGAATGTGTAGAAGAACCAGGAATTCTTCCTGGAGAAAATTCTAGACTTAAACTATATCTATGGACCTCAGTAAACGAAAAAATTGACTGCACTGGCACTGACATTAGGGAAGCAATTGAAAAATATATCGCCAATGGTGAGTTCACAAAGATCAAATCTCGTTCCTTGAAAATAGGAATGAAACATCTAAATACAATTCGCTCAAAATGGCGTCCTAGATACCTGAGAATTGAAAATATTTTTACTGGAAAATCAGGGAAACCGATTCAACCAGCCATAGTTTTAATAAATCAAAAAAAAGAACCAGTAGCCGTTATGACTCCTGGAGAAGACTGCGATGCCTGCATGGAAAGATCCAAAGAATTTGCAGAAGAATTAGGTGTAAATTACGCATTCAGCACAAATCTTGAAATCTATAAGCTGCATGATTTCGCAAAAGATAAAGATACAGAAGGTCCTTTTGACGAACTTCCACCTCATGAATGGGTTTGGAACTGGGATCAAACTGTAAAAGAAAAGGCTGCAAAGAAGAACAATCCAAAACCAAAGACAAGGTTCAATCCTGCAGAAATGGCCATTGAAGAACTCCTTGCAAAACTTGAAGAAAAAAACAAGAGAAGGGCAGAGCATGGACTTCCGCCTTTAAACCTAATGGAATATATGAAATCAAAAGGATTTAGAACTGGGGAAGTAAATGCAGACTGGCCGGAAAAAAATTGATAAAAATGATATAATGGAAGTAAATATGTCAGATACTACCGAATTACAGATTAGCACAATAGAAAATAAAATCCTCACGATTAGAAATCAACAGGTCATGATTGACCGAGATTTAGCAGAACTCTATGGAGTTGAAACTAAACGTATAAACGAACAGGTGAAAAGAAACATTGAACGTTTTCCAGAAAGATTTATGTTCCAATTGTCTGATGTCGAATTTGAGAATTGGAAGTCGCAATTTGCGACCTCCAATTCTGACAAAATGGGATTAAGAAGAGCTCCTTATGCATTTACTGAACAAGGCGTAGCCATGCTTTCAACTGTCCTTAAAAGCGAAACTGCAGTTAATGTAAGCATTCAGATTATGGACGCTTTTGTTGCTATGCGCCGTTTTCTCCAAAACAATGCACAAATCTTCACAGAATTAGATCAACTCAAACAACACCAGATTGAATCTGATAAAAAAATTGAAGAACTCTTCGATAAGATGGATAAGTATGGAGTAGAAGAGACTCAAGGCATTTTTTTTCAAGGTCAAATTTACGATGCCTATTCATTTTTTCAGAAGCTTATCCAGAAAGCCACAAAAGAAATCATTCTTATAGATGGATATGTTGATATCACTGTTTTGGATCGTCTTTCAAAGAAAAATCCAGGCGTAAAAGTAACCCTTTATACGCTTCAAAATCCAAGAATGAGAAATCCTATAAGCCAAATTGATATTCAAAATTTTAACGCACAGTATCCAACATTAACAGTGAATTATACGGCAAAAATGCATGATAGATTCTTAATCATAGACAATAAAGAAGTTTATCATGTCGGAGCCAGTCTGAAAGATTTAGGAAAGAGTTGTTTTGGATTCAATATCATTGAAGATGCAGCAACATGGATTCCACAAATATTGGCTAATATATAAATTTTCTGTAAAAAGTGATAATCTTATTGACAAGGAGTAGGGCTATGCCGCAAAATTCAGCAATTCAGCAATTCAGCAATTCAGCAATTCAGCAATTCAGCAATTCAGCAATTCAGCAATTCAGCAATTCAGCAATTCAGCAATAGCACTACTTATACATTTTTATATAAATTTGAAACTATAAGACAGTATTTCCGCAAGGGAGTACTGTCTTTTTTTTATTTTAGGAGTATTTCATGCTTTACAATCTAATCATTGCTCCAATTGAAACTATTGTTGATTGGGTATTTGTTTTCTTTTGTGACAATTTTAAAATGCTAGGAGTAATTGGTGCCGTTGTAGGAGTTAGCCTCGCAATAAATTTTCTAGCTCTTCCTCTTTACAATATAGCAGACTCACTTCAAGAAAAAGAAAGAAAAATTGCAAAAAAACTAGAGTACCGCACAAAAAGAATTAAGAAAGCATTTAAGGGTGATGAACAGTTCATGATGCTATCAACATATTACAAACAGAACAATTACCATCCACTTTATGTTTTAAGAAGTTCACTTTCAATTCTGATAGAAATTCCTTTCTTTATAGCTGCATATCATTATTTAAATAACTGCGAAATTCTAAAAGGATCTTCTTTTTGGATTTTCAAAGATTTAGGCTCTCCAGATGGACTTCTTCATATAGGAAATTTTCCAATTCATGTACTTCCCATCATCATGACAGTTATAAACTTTATCTCTGGAGCCATATATACAAAAGATGCAACTTTTAGAGAGAAAGCCCAGCTGTATGTGGTTGCAACAATATTTCTTATTCTTCTTTATTCATCGCCAAGCGGTCTGGTTATTTATTGGATTTTAAATAATCTTTTCAGTTTGATAAAAAATATTGTAATGAAAGCAAGTCATCCAGGAAGAATCTTGCACGCATCTATCAGCATCATACTGTTATGTCTTTCATTATTCTTTATTATGCATGATGGTGCAGCATGGAAAAAAGCTATTGTTTTAACATTCTCTTGTGTAGTTACTATTTTCCCTGTCTTAAAAAAGCAACTTCCAGTTTCTAAATACCCTGTAACTGCTGAAAAAGATTCTATTATTCCACTTCTTGTTAGTGGAATAGGACTTACATTATTAGTAGGATTTCTGCTTCCAACAAACATAATTTCAACAAGTCCAATTGAATTTTCATTCTTAGGTTCAACAGATTCTCCACTAAATTATATTAAAAACAGTATTTTTATATCAGCTGGCTTTTTTATCTTTTGGCCAATTTGTATTTATAAAATGTTTGGGAAAAAAATTGGTAAAGCCGAAACAATTATCTTTGTCTTACTATTTTTCTGTTCTCTGGCAAATGCATTTATATTCAAATTTAATTATGGTGTTTTAGACACAACCTTGACCCTTGAAGAAACAAGTGTCTTAAAAGATATCTCAACAGTAAACAAAATATTACCTTTTGTTTTCATTTTACTTATTTCTACAGTTTATATTGCTTTGAGCAGATTAAAAAAACTTCAATTTATTAATATTTTCATGATTGCAATCTGTATTGCTGAAATCGGAGTAGGAATCCCAAAGATATCACATATAAAAAAAATATATCAGAATTACGCAAATACAATTGATACATCAAATCCAAAATCAGATTTACAAATAGAACCAGTCTACCATCTAAGCAAGAATGGGAAAAATGTTGCTATTCTGTTTTTAGATCGAGCAATAGGAACCTTCTTACCATACGCATTAGAAGAAATACCAGAATTAAAGAATCAACTTCAAGGCTTTGTTTATTACCCAAACACATTAAGTTTTTCTTCAAACACTGACTTAGCCTCCCCATCTATGATGGCAGGTTATGAATACACTCCTGAAAAAATTAATGAACGAAGTTCTGAATTGTTAAGAGACAAACATAATGAAGCTTCTCTTGTTATGCCAACCTTATTCACAAATGCAAATTATGAAGCCACAATAACTGACCCTCCATGCCCAAATTACACATGGAAAGGCGACCTCAGCAATTTTAAAAAAAATGAAAACATTCATGCCTATGAACTGTTTGGGAAATACACTGCATCTTTAAGAGAAGAACTTGGATTAACTAATAAAAATAATCAAGATACAATTGTAAAAAAAGAATTAATAAATTTCTCAATACTTGAAATCTTACCTCCAATTTTTAGAAATACATTCTACGGAAATTTTAGGACATCTTATAATGAAGATGAATCTTTCCTGAATATGATTTCCTGTCTGTATTATCTAAAAAAACTGACAGATTTTAACACTGACAAAAATCAATTTATATTTATTGATAACGAAACGCCTCATCAACCCACAATACTCTCAAACGATTTTCTCACACCATGTAATGAATTCGCTGCAAATATTACTAAATATAAAACTAAAGACCAAGATGTTTTAGAACACTACAATGCATTTGTAGCAACTTTTAAACAAATTGGCTTGTGGTTTGATTTTTTACGTGAAAATAATGTTTTTGACAACACTAGAATTATTATAGTTTCAGACCATGGAAGAAATATTAATCTTAGAGACTTTTCAGATTTCAAAAATCCTAAAACACCATCCTCTTATAATGCAACACTATTAGTAAAAGACTTTTATTCAAATAAAGACTTCTCAAGTGATAATACATTTATGACAAACGCTGATACTATTTTCCTTGCAACTGAAAACCTTAACATCTCAAGAATAAATCCTTTCACTCATAACGATTTGAAACAAGAAAAGAAAAATGGAATAAATGTCTATTTCGTAGCAGGAACAGAATGGAATCCTGAACAAATGGTTGATAAAACTCAATTCACATTAGATAAATCAACAGCTTTTCATGTTTCCAGTGACATATTTGAAAAAAATAATTGGATTCCGCTCACAGAATGGGAAAAAACAAATGGAGGTAATAACTAATGCTTTTACTTTATATTGACCCAGGTACTGGCTCTATGCTTTTTTCTCTTTTTATTGGAATTGCTACTGCTGGAATATTTGGATTAAGAGCTCTTTTTTCTAAACTCAAATTTATTTTTAATGGCGGTAAAACAGATAAAACCGCTACGCAAACAACAATACCTTATGTAATTTTCAGCGATCACAAAAGATATTGGAATGTATTTAAACCAATCTGTGATGAATTCGAAAGACGAAACATCAATTTAGTTTATTACACATGTAGCCCTGATGATCCGGCTCTTTCTGCAGAATACAAAAATGTAAACGCAGAATTTATAGGAGAAGGAAATAAAGCTTTTGCAAAACTAAATATGATTCATGCAGACATTTTTATTGCAACAACTCCAAATCTGGATGTCTACCAATGGAAGAGAAGCAAACATGTTAAATGCTATGTACATATTCCACACTCTGCAGATGAGCTTGCTGGTTATAGAATGTTTGGTCTTGATTATTATGATGTTGTACTTACAACAGGTCAGAACCAAATTGAATTAATCAGAGAAATAGAATCTTTAAGACCTGCAATTACAAAGAAAGAATTAATTTCAATTGGTTCATTAACATTAGACAACTTGAAATCTCGCTTTGATTCAAGAAAAAGATGCATCAATGAAAAACCAACTATTCTTCTTGCTCCTAGCTGGGGTAAAAGTGGAATTCTATCAAAATATGGAGAAAAGTTACTTTCTGCTCTGGAAAAAACAGATTTCCATATTGTTGTCAGACCTCATCCACAAACAGTTGTTTCTGAACAAGCAATCTTAAAACCTCTAGAAGAAAAATTTCCGTCCATTGAATGGAATTATGATAATGATAACTTTGAGGTTCTAAATCGAACTGATTTATTAATCACTGATTTTTCAGGAATCATTTTCGATTTTGCTTGTGTTTTTGATAAGCCTCTTATTTATGCTGACACAGAGTTTGATACTCTGCCTTATGATGCAGACTGGCTTGATGAACCAAGATGGTCATTTAAAGTTTTGCCAGAAATAGGAGTTCAATTAAAAGAATCTGACTTTAATTCTTTAGAATCCATCATAGAAACAGCCTTAAAAGATGAGAAATTAAAAGAAGGCAGAAACAAAATCAGAAAAGAATGCTGGGATCACATAGGAGAAAGTGCTGTAAGAGCTACTGATTTTCTTATTACAAAGCATAACGAGGTTACAAAAATATGATTAATTTTACTGTAGGTCCAGTTCAAATGGACGAAGAAACAAGATTAATTGGAAAAGAACAAATACCATATTTTAGAACTCCAGAATTTTCTCAAATCATGTTAGAAAATGAAAAACTACTCTGCAATTTTTTCGATGCACCAAACAATTCCCGAGTAGTATTTATGACAGGCTCTGGAACAGCATCTATGGAAGGTGGGGTCATGAATTTCTTTACACCACAAGACAAAGTCCTTGTCGTAAATGGAGGAAGTTTTGGCCACAGATTAGTAGAACTATGTCAAATACATGAAATACCTTTTACTGAAATAAAACTAGAATACGGCAAACCTTTAACAAAAGAACATTTAGAATCATTTGAAAATAGGAATTATACAGGATTTCTTGTTCAATTATGCGAAACTTCCACTGGAGTTCTATATGATATGAACCTCATAGGCGATTTTTGTAATCGAAACAACATCTTCCTTTTTGTAGATGCAGTCAGTGGTTTTATGGCAGATGAAATCTCCATGAGTAAAATGCATATAAACGCTGCAATTACAGGCTCACAAAAAGCTCTTGCTCTACCTCCATCAATGAGCTTTACAGTTCTTGATGAAAAAGCCATAGAACGATGTAAAAAAATTAATGTAAAGAATCTGTATTTTAATTATCCAGATTATCTATTAAATGGAGAAAGAGGGCAGACTCCTTTCACACCAGCCGTTGGTACATTACTACAATTAAATGAAAAATTAAAAAGAATTGAAAATTCTGGTGGTATCGAACATCAGAATACGTTGGCCAAAGAAAGAGCAATCTATTTCAGAAATAAAATAAAAAATTTACCTTTTAGACTTTTTTCAGATCCGAAAGATTCTTCAAATTGTGTGACTGCATTATGTCCGACAACTCCAGGTGTAAATGCTCATAAAATTTTTGAAACCATCAAAGACGAATATGGCATATGGATTTGTCCAAATGCCGGCGACATGGCTGAGAAAGTTTTCAGAGTAGGTCATATAGGCTCTATTTCTACAGAAGAAATTGATGAACTGGTTGATGTATTTGAGAAACTACATAAAAGAAATTTACTCTAGGAGAAAATTATGATTGGTGGAAAAACTGTAGTTTATACAAGCGGAACTTTTGATATGCTTCATGCAAATCATATTAAACTTTTTGAATATTGCCGGGCTTTAGGAGATATCCTCATTGTTGGTGTTAATACAGATGAACTTGTTGAAAGTTATAAATCAACACCAATAATTCCATTTGATGAAAGAATTGCACTTGTAAAAGCCCTTAAATATCCAGATATTGTAATTCCGCAAAGATCATTGAATCACGAAGACAAAGTGAAGAAATTAAATTTTGATATTTTTGTTGTCGGTGATGATTGGGCAGGAAAATATGATTACCTGAAAGAGCAGGGAGTAGATGTTGTTTATTTTCCTTATGGTGCTGGAGTTAGTTCCTCAAACTTGAAAAAGAAAATTTATGACAACTATGAAAAACTAAGAGCAAAGACTGATAATCATTTACCTGCTGATACAGATGTAACAAAACAAATTTTATAGGATTTTCAATTTATATATAATCGTAAATCCTATAAATAAGGACAGGCAGAAAATGGGAAAAATTTTAGTGAATTACAGGACATTGATTTTCTCGTGCCCAGCGGATAACGTCATTGAGTTTTGTTTGGTATCCTTTTGAACCTTCGCTCTGGAGCCATGAGAGATTATCAAGATCAATGCGGAATGTAATGGATTTTTTTACAGGCTTCCAATACTTGAAATGCCCCCTTGAAAAGTCTTCTTCTGTGAGTTCAGGAATGTCGTCTGTGTTAATCTGACTGTCTGGAACTGAGTTTGCTTCACATTTCGCTATAAATTTTTCTAAGTCTGTCATAATACATTTTCCTTTCCTGCGATGTTGCAGGACGTGCAGAAATAATATGGGTGCGGCCTGTCTCTGTATAGACAACTTGAACTACACTGAGGCCAGCTTTTTCCACATATCCTAAACCATTGTATCTGTCCTGTTTTTCGTCTGAATGATTTGTATCATAAATTTCGAAAAAGTATGGATCATCAAAAACAGGAAGAATGTCCCTGAAAGAAATTCCTATGTTGTTTGCATCTTTGTGCTTATCTATGTTAGTTTCGTCTTTTTCAGACCACCATTCGAATTTGCCACAAACAACAAGTTCACCTTTTGGCATCTGTTACCACCTAAATGTAATTATAATTTGTATGTACAAAATTGTCAAATTTTCAACTATCTATAATCCTTATTCTGTCTACTAACCTAAATATTTAGGTTTTATTATAACGCAACCTAGACTGTCCTAGATTGCGTTATTTCCATTTTATTCATATATCCATACATAATTTTTCAGATTTAGAGAGTTAAAATTTAACGGTCCATTGAATAATCAACTTTACGGACCTTAGTTTTCGTTATTTCAGGCTCCTGAACAATTCTTTCTCTCAGGTCCTGAAAACTTTTGTTCAAGCATTTTGCATAAACTGCCTGGCTTGAGCCTGCATCACAATTCATCCACTGATCAATTCGCTGCATCTGCTTTTCACACCAGGATTCATTATGAATTACAGAATCATAGAATTCTAAGGATTTCTTTAACTCAGGATCATTTGAATTAAACTCATCCATATCATAGATTCTTTTCAGATTTGTATAAGTCAAAGCTCTTTTTCCACTTTCTGCAAAAGAAGCATTTTCTCTGCCATCAAAAATGAAATTAAAGCCAAACTCATCATCTTGCTTTATGTAATCAAAAAGCAATCTTTTTCTGTTCAAATCCATCAATTCATCAAGATTTGAAAGTTTCTGATCCGTACTCATATCTGCAAAGGAACGTTCAATTTCTTGAAATGCTCCTGCAGCCACCGTTTTAAGTGATGCAATTGATTCATCACTCAAAGTCGGAATAAGAAGATCATCAGGATATTCTTCCTCTTCTTCTTCCAAAAATCCTAAATAATTCTGGAAAGCTTCGTACTCATCTATTCCATTCAAGTACTCAACCCACTCTCCAAAATCCATACCTTCCGGCACATAGCCGCCATTTGAAAAAACGCTCATTACAAGCTCCTTTAATTTAGATTTATTTATAGATGCTTATTCAATGTCGAGAGGTCCATTTTTAAGCATCCTAAATAGCATTATTTGGTTTTAATCCGTACATTTATACGAACTATTGCAATCTGGAGCAGTCTAGTAATCAATGAATTTCTTCCAGATTATGAATGCTCCAACAAAATAAATGATCTGGGAATATAACCAAACCAAAAGTAAATTATGATGCCATAATTCCCATAGTTGCCGGTCCCAGTTGATTACGATTCCAAGTGTTATAACCAGTTCTGCAACTGTTCCCCAATGTCGCATCCATTCAGGACCAACATACAACGCCACAATTCCGGCTATTACCGCAAATGTAATTGCTACTATGACCAAGCCAAAAAGAGCCTGAACTGTAACTGTTCCTGCAGCACTACTAAACTCAATAGAACAAAGATAGTCCCAGGCTTTTATGTAAAACTCCCCTATTATTTTTCCAAGTTTCTTGCAAAAAAATAAAAATCCATCTGCATTGATTACCTGGAAAACTGTCATAACAATTGCATAAAGACCTCCAGCTGCAATGCAGCTTTCATATAAAGTATGTTTGTTTTCATACAACTGGATTGCCTTTTCATGTTCTTCCTTTATGCAGCCTAAACATTTTTGCTTATATTCTTTCTGAATCTGAACAACAGTTTTAGGCGGTTTCTTTGTTTCAGCATCAAGTTTACCTTCCAATTCCTTGATCTTTTTTGACTGATCCAGAGACTGTGTGGCCTTGTTCAGATCTAGCAGCTTCTCGTTGTTTTCTATCGAGGTCGAGTTGTCCGATTGCTGCTGACTGATTAGCTCCTTTTGATCGGAGATTATCTTGTCCTTGTCGGAGATTATCGAATTCAGATCTTTGATCTTCTGTTCTGCGTCTAAGTTCGTCGATGTCAGATTCCTTATCTGTCCTTGCAGATCCGCTATCGTTGTCTGAAAGTCCAAAATCGTCTGGTCTGGTGCTTTCGCTATTTCTTCTTGTTTCTGCTGATATTCTGCAGTTTTCGTCAAAGCCATGTATAAGGTCCTCCTTTGTATTAAGATTTTTGAATTCAGCATAGTAATCCGCCAGTTTAGAAAGTCGGATTTTGCACTTCTGCTCCCCTGCTGCTACACGTTCTTTATCAATAAAAGTTATGTGTTTTTTGTTGTCATCCCAGATAGTTTCAAATCCATCCTGATCCATAAGTCGTATGAACTCTTCCTTACTGGAAGCTCTTGCAGCCTGCGTCAAAACTGAAATTGCACATGTTTGCACATAACTTTTCACTTCCCCACTTTCAGCACGTTTCAAAAGCTGATAAGTGTTTTTGTTATTTGAAACGGTTTCAGTTCTTTCTTCTCCGTTCATATCCTCATATTTTCCAGGTGCTGCAGAAAAACCTTTCTCTATATTGATTTGGTTCTGCAGCTGCTTTAATGCTTCCAATTCTTTCCTGGAAAGATGGAACTTCCGGCCGTCTACAAAGTTCACTGAATTAACAATGAAGTGAACATGGATGTGCTTCTTATCACGATGGACCGCAACAAGAGTTTCATATCCCCTAAACTTCTTTGTTCTTTCCAATAACTCTTTTGCCTGCTCCAAAGCTTGTTCAGGAGTGATTTTTTCATTGGGTGGATATGACAACACAAAATGAAAATAATCCATTCCTTTCCTTTTATTAAAAAGGTCCTTGGTTTCCATCATCATCTGATAAGCTCTTTCTGGTTCCAGGTTCTGGCCGTAAATGAGTTTTTCCTCTGTTTTTTCTGTTTTCAGAACATATTTAATAACTCCGGCCAGATGGGACCTTTTTCTTTTCCCATTTCTACGATTTACAATTTTAAGTATGGCCATACTGCCTTTAACTCCTCCAGGATCTTCTTGTCCTGGTCTGATGGATTTGCTGCAGATTCATCACAAGCTTTCTTTAATAGAGAAAGGTCCACTCCCCGGCTTTCCATCTCATAGAAAAATCTCAGAGCCTGAACTGTTCTCTCAATTTTCCTAGCTGCAGCTTTTGCACTTTCTGCAGCATCCATCTGGCGGCCAGAATTGCAGGCCTTAGCAATCTGGTTGAGATTCGTTCCTTGCTTACGAAGTTCAACCAACAAAGCTTGAAAGACTTCTACATTCATAATTGGTCTTTCAAGCGAGGACCGAAGAAGAAACTCCTGGCTACTCATTCCAGAGTTTTTGATTCGGTCCTTGAGAACTTGCCTTTCAGAATCAGAAAGACGGAACGCTGCAGTGTTTTGTCTTTTCTTATTCATAGGCAAGTTCTCCTGAGCAAAGATAATGGACCGACTTTTCTGGTCCGTTATCTTTGCGACGAGGATCCAAGGGGGTGAACTCCCTGGCAAGATTTGAAAAAGTGTTTACACTTTTGCGAATCTTGCAACAACATAGACCGGCGGAAAGTGTAGGTCGTTGAACGGATGGCCACCCCTTCTGCTCCTGCTGCTGCCTTTTTTTTGCAGCAGCAGGACTGTGGCCAGACAGTGAAAACGGTCGGAACTTGTAGCCGGTCTTTGTTGTTTTTTGTTGAAAGTTAGGATTCTTCATGCTGCAACTCCTCCCCTATTTTTCCCCAAATGATATTAAGTTCTGACATAACTCTACTTCTGGCCTGACTTGGGGAAAGATTCATTACACGCAAAACTTGATACCTATATAGATAGAATGGTCTGAAAAATGGACTTACATATTTGCTTGCAAACTGCTTTTCATCTTTCAGTTCTTCTGGATCTTTTATAATCACTTTTTCCATAAATCCTCCTGATGCAAAAAAAAAAAGACATACGACTAAAAATCGTATGTCTCCATATTAGATTTATAAAATTGAAATCTCACGCAAGGTTCAAAAGGTTATGGCAAGGGTAAGCAAGATTTTGGCAAGATTAGTCTAAAAAATCTTTTTCATCCTCTTTATTTCTGCTCTTTGCCTGATATATTGTGCCAGGTTTGATTACTGATCCATCAGACTGCAATATATACTTACAAATGAACTTATTCTGAATGTCATAGACATTTTTGTTTTCTTCTCGCCATTTTAAAAATGCTTTTACCGGTCCAACCAAATAATATTTTCCATTTTCTTTAGAAATCTGGCCTTCCTGATAAAGTTCCTCAAGAAGCCTGATTTCTTCGTTATCTAAATCATCTGCAGCAATTTCAGGAATTTCAATTTTAGATAACAATTCCATTGATGATTCCATCAATTTATAAATAAGATCCATATTGAATGGGAACCACTTAAGCTGCTTTTTATATGACTTTACTCTTTTTGTAATTGCTAAAAAACATCGAAGATTAACCCAAAACTCAGAACAACAATAAACAAAAACAAGCAGGAATATAATGCTTAATAAATATTGATGTATTGCAAGACCTCCTAATGAAAGCAAAAAAATGAAAAAGCCAAAAACAGAACTCAGCATCATTCCCCATCGTTCTGAAGTTCCCTCCAGGTAATTTATACACCTTTTTTCAAACTCATCCAAAATTGTTTTTGCAGAAGATTCCGAAGGACCGTTATAGGATTTGTCATTCACCATCCTACTTTCAATCAAATCTTTTAAGGCTGCATCACAATTCAAAAATAAATCCTTATGAGATGTATAAAAATCAATATATTTCTCATAAGGATGCTTTCTATACATGAAAAGAATTTCCCATGAACATCTAACTGCTATAAAAGAAAGAAAAAAAACAAAATTCCCAGGATCATCTTTTTTGAAACTGTCTTTCAATTCAAAATACTTCATACATCTCCTTGTTTAATCCTATTTATTTAGGTTTTCTTGTTCTTCCTTAATACGCATTTTTTTATTTGTTTCCCATGCAGTTATGTCATAATACAATTCATCGAGCTCTTTTCTTTCTGCATCTGTTAAAGTTTCAAAAAGAACATAACTTCGATTTTCCAGTTCCTGGATACGACGTTTCTTTTCAGCGATTTCTTTTGGCGGCCGGCCGCCGAATTTACCATTCGATTTTGAAGAGACTGCTTTTTTCGGAGAAGCTTTTCCCCTATTCTTATATAAAATTTCATTTGCAGATTTCAAGGACACCATTTCACGAGCAATTGCTTCTGCCTGATGAAATACCTTATCAAGATCTTCCTGTTTTACATAAATTCGAGTCTTTCCTTGAGCTTCATCATAAATTGTCTCTAATCTAGCTCTAAGTTGATCTGTTTCTTTTGTAAGATGATCAATGTGATCATCCATCATCTGTTTTACTGATTCCATAGTTTTTATTTTACCTAAATAAATAGGTTTTCAAAACACCTCACGCAATTTATTTCACCAGGTATGGAAAAAAATATCATGACCTGGAACAAGTATTTTTCAAAATGCAGCAGCAGCAGCTTTTTTTATAACAAATAAAAAGAACAAAGAAGAAAACTGTTTGATCTATGCTGGGGAAGTGTCCCCAGACCCCACCTGCCGCGGTGAAGCGAAGCTTCACTCTTGCCCTTTATGATTATAAAAAAAGGACTAAATACCGATAATAAACTAACTGGCTACGCCAGTACTAAAGTCAGTTAGTTAGTCGAGTAATACCAAAAGAACCAAAAAGGCCTACAGCCTTTACAACCTGATTTACAAATCTCTCACTTAAAGGATCATCAGAAGGAACTAACCCCACAACTTCGGCTCGAGAAGCTGCAGCTTTCTCTGCTTTCGCTTTTTTCTCGGCTGCAATCTTCTTTACTGCCCTATTTACTGTATCTGTTGAAAATCCATCACCTAAAACTCTGGAAATCTCTCTGTTCGATGCATCAGGATGTTTCTTAAGATACTTCTTTATCTCTTTCACTTTCTTGGCCGCTTTCTTTTGACGAACAAGCAAAGATCTTTCTCTGTCAGCTTCGTCATACATAGCTTCTTTAGCCTTTACTGGATCAATATTTGCATAGGTCCAGACTGCAATTGATTCTGCAATCTGTGAACATTCTCGTTCATCCATAGATGGCCGGTTACTTGCATTTACTGTCTTTACAAGAGCATAGGTCCAGTCTATGAGTTCTTTTTCTGAGCAATTTGTATTTCTTCTGTGGGAATAAGCTTTAAATCTGCAGTAATCAAAGGTTTCTGAGTTTCTGGATCCTGAATCAGCTCCTGAGAATTGCCCTACATCTTCCATCGTTATTGTTGCTGCTGCAGTTCTAAATCTTCTTTTCTTGGCCGGAGTCTCATCTATCCAGTTAATATCAAGATGGCTTGCAAGTTCTGATAGATCATACAGTTCTTTTCTAAGGGAAATTGTCTGCCACATTTCATGAATAGGGTTTTTACAGAGAACTTTATTGAAATGAACATCTGCATCAAGTTTCTTGCAGAGAGCCTTGTAAACGGCTTTAGCGTATTGCATTGGTCTTGAGGATTTGAACTGAAATTGAGAATAAACTGCCTGGTTTAATCCATACCACAAATGAGAATGGCCGTTTTCTGGATTTACTACAACAAAATTCGGAATAGGGGCATTACAGTCATATATCTCAGCGATATTAAAATCACGATCTACATCGAACACTAGCCATTTGAGATTGAATTGTGTATTTGGCTGAATATAAGGATAGGTAAGAGCTTCATCCAGGTATCTGTTTCTGTTCTGCTCCTGACCTTTATTAAAAGCACTGCGAATTTTTAAATATTGGGATTGCTTTCCTATGAAATAAGACGATTTGAGTTGAGTTTGTAATGCCGCTGCCGATGTCCCAATAAATGAGTTCACTTTTTTTCGATTCCCACCATCATTTTAATATACCGAAGTGCCACAGAATGACACATCAATATATTTTTCCCCAACGGTAAGAACCTCGGCATTACATAAAAAAAGAACTTAACAAATTGATATTGAGTTTTACTCAATATAAACCAGTCCGTATCTTTTATATTTTTTGCCGTATTAGAAAAACAAAAAAAATAATCAATACAAAACAAATATCAGCATTCTCCCGAGTGCCTTATACTGGCAATCGGAAAACGTCTACAACTAGACCAATGCCAATATCAACTTGTTAAGTTCTTCTTAATAAATCTAATACTCTGTAAAAAACGGGGTTCTAAGCCGTTGCATATATTATCGGTCAAATCTTGCAAAAAATCAATAACCAAAACTAATAAAAGCTGCTGCAGTAATCAGTAAAAGCTATAAAAAATC
>Ga0256405_10007130_pt1 | contig 17148 bp, 16 predicted proteins | sample RumenRJG_02DNA_FD_189096 | JGI IMG/M metagenome (GOLD analysis project Ga0256405, IMG submission 189096) | Bovine rumen microbial communities from Lethbridge, Alberta, Canada - RJG_02 | ecosystem: Host-associated > Mammals > Digestive system > Stomach > Rumen | place: Canada: Alberta...
GACAGGTAAAGATCTCTTGCCAAAACATCAATTCCCAACCTTTTGTTAACATCAGTGGAAGTGGTAATCACAGGTGTTGCATTAATCAATTTGGATACCTTTTTGGTCAATTCATTTGCACCACCCAAGTGCCCTGACAATGTGGATATTACAAAATTTCCATTGTCATCTATGTTTAAAACTGCTGGATCAGATACTTTTGATTCTATTAATGGTGCAATGGATCTAATCAAAATTCCAGATGCCATTATTGCTATTATTGCATCATATTCATAGAATAGTATTGAAAAATACTTTTTTACATTTTTATGATATAAATCAGTTTTTATGACTGTTGAATCAGCATCTAATTTATTTTTTAATGTGACTGCCAATTTTTGACCTTTATCTGACACTGAAATTATTGCGATTTTCATAATATCACTTTCATCAATATTAATAATAAGATTATTGTAAATGTAAATAAAATAATTGTTAATTTAGACAATTTTACTGCTTTTTCAATATCTTCAACATTAATTTCCTTATTTTCATCACCTAAAACATAGGTGTCTTTTTTAACAAGCTTAATATCAAGGGCTCCAGCAGTGGATGCCATTGTATAGCCAGAGTTTGGACTTGGACAATTTCTTGCATCTCTCATCATTATCCTGAAACTGTTTTTACCATTTAAATTAAGAATATAAGCGGATAAAACAACATACAAACCAGCTATTCTGGATGGAATATAATTTAGAATATCATCAATCTTTGCCGGGAAATACCCAATGTCTTTTAATTCTTCAGTTTCATAACCAACCATTGCATCAAGTGTATTGTACAGACGATATAACATTGGAACAAGCAGTAACCAGTATAAAGAATCATTTATCTGATAAAATAATATTATAATGCCAAATATGAAATAGTAAAAAATTGGTGCAACATATGAATCTGTAATGTTTTCAGTTAAACTTTCAATAGTTGCTGAAACGATAAAACTTTCTGTTAATTCATCTGTGTTTCTGCTAACTAAATAAGATACTGATTGTCTAGCTTTATCTAAACTTTCATTTAAATCATTTTTAACATTAACAGCTGTTTGTAATAGCATATTAACAGAAAATGAAGAAGATAATAATATTATAAATATAATAAATAATAATATCAGATTGATTTTTCCAATAAAATAAAATAAAAATATTATTACACTTGAAACCAATGTTGTGGACAATACCAATAACAGACCGGATAATCTGTTTTTAATTTTTATGAAAATATTTTTGAAGAAATTTATTATTGATCCATAAATCACAACAGGATGAATTCTTCCTGGAAGTTCACCATATATGACATCAATTGCAAGTGAAAACAATAAAGCCAATATAATAAATAAAAATAAATTTAATGAATTAATATTTCCTCCATTAGAAAAAACAATATCATTAATAAATTTATTATATTCAATCATACTTTATATTATATATAATAAAAAAATATATAATTTATTATTAAATTTTTAAAGATGATACTATGGATTTTGAAGAAAACATTAAAAACTGGTTAATGGACGAAGAATGTCTTATAGAAAAGAAATTTGATGAAAATGCAGATTTTCACTATATCATTGAATTTCCTAAGGATAATATAATGGATGTTGTCAAACCTGTAGGAAAAGATTGTATTATTATTGCTTGTGCTACTCAGGTTGCTCAAGAACATGTCAATTTGATGGTTGCTTCAAGACCTGAAGTGAGAAGGAACTTTATTTTAGATTTACAATTTGGACTTAACAGCTATCTGGTTGATTTTGAACTTAGTATCAATCAGGATCTCTTGCAGCAATTTGTTGTAACAGATACTATTTTTGAAGATGGTTTAACAAAAAATGAATTAATGAAAACTATTAAACGTGTTTTTAAAGCAAAATTACATTGTATTTTCTTAATTGACAAAGCATTTGGTGGAGTTTCACCAAACGTATCATCCTCCAATCAAAACGATATGTTCGTTTAATGAGGGAGAGGTGCATTTCAAGTATAAACTTTTTGAGGGTATATTAAGATTGAAGAGGTATATTTCATCTGTAAACACTTGAAATTTATCTTTTCTATTTTTTCGTTATTTTTAATTTAAATCAATTTTAACCTTTAGTTTTATATTTAATGATATTGAATCAAATTTTCATTTTCTTTACACTTGAAACCCATGTCTTGAAAATTGATTTTCGCATGAAATATGATACACTTGAAACATATCTCTCACTCTCTTAGAATTTTTTAAAATTTTCTTTTTTATGGAATTTCTCTTTTGATATTTTTTGTTTTTGTCATTTTTTTACACTTGAAATAGTTATTTTATATTTGAAATTTTACTATTTCATGTTTTATATTTTAGATTATTATCATAAGCGTTTTAATTAATTAAGCTGATAAATTTTGTTATTTTTCTAAATTAAGATTTATTAGTTATCTATTTTTTATTTAAGGAATTTTAATTTTCAATTTTATTATTTTATAATAACTATTGTAATAAAAACATTTATTTATGATATTGCTTAATAAATTAACACTGGAATTAATACTTATAGTTTTTTTCTAATTTTTACATTGACTTATAATTTTTTATACTGGTGTTAATAATGGCAAATATTTTCGATGAAATGGAACAAAATGAAACTGATTTAAATATCATTTTTAAAGATAAAAAACCTTTAGATCACAGATTTTTACCTGAAAAATTAGTTCACAGGGAAGAACAAATAAGACAGATAGCTAAATATTGGGTTGATGCACTAAATCAAGTAACGCCTTCGAATGTAACATTATATGGTAAAACTGGTACTGGTAAAACTGCAGCATCCAAATTTGCCCGTGAACAACTGATTGATGCAGCAAGCCATAAAAATGTATTTGTTAAGGTTGAATATATCAGATGTACTGATTACACTACTGAATATCAGGTCATTGCTCAATTATGCCAAAAACTTGGAAGGGATGTTCCTAACAGGGGTTGGACAAAAGGAGAAATCGTAAATACCTTTAGGGATATTTTCAAAACTAATGCTTTCGGTAAAAAATTAATTTTAATTGTTATTTTGGATGAAATTGATATCCTGCTCGATAAAGACGGTGATGGAATATTATACACTTTAACAAGGACAGATAATGTTTCCGTTTTATCCATTAGTAATTATCTTGATTTTAAAAATTTAATCAAATCCAGAGTAACCAGCAGTTTGAACGATAAGGAAATTGTATTTCCTCCTTATGGAGCAGATCAATTAAGTGATATATTGTCTGAAAGGGCTCAATTGTCATTCAATGATGATGTTTTAGATAGTGATGTTATTCCATTATGTTCTGCTATGGCTGCCAAAGAAGAAGGTGATGCAAGATATGCTCTTGACTTACTTAAAAATGCTGGTGAATTGGCTTTTGATGAAAATGCGGAAAAAGTCACTAGCGAACATGTTAGAATCGCAAAAGATAGAATAGAACATAATAAGGTCACTGAAATTATTCAAACATTGCCTTTACAACAGCAAAGGGTTTTGGAAGCAATATTGAATTTGACTAAACAAGGTGATGAAATCAGCTCTGGAAAATTATATGATGAATATAAGGAATTATCCAAGCAGGATGCTGTTACATACAGAAGGATATTCGACTTTATTAACGAACTTGAATTATTGGGAATAATTTCTACCAATACAATTTCTCGTGGTCGTGGAAAAGGCAGAACCAATATCATCAAGTTGCAGTGTGATGAAAATTTACTTGAAACAACCCTTTTCTCTATTTAGGGTTGTTTTTAATTAATGTTTTTAGAATAGCCATTCTTACAGGAACGGCATTGAATGCTTGAGTGAAATATTTATTGTATCTTGTATCATCGACATCAGTATCTATTTCATCAATTCTAGGCAATGGATGCATTACAATAACATCTTTACCTTCAAGCATTTTTTTATTTACTATATAAGCTCCTTTTATTTTTAAATAATCGTTGATATCACCAAAACGCTCCTTTTGAATTCTTGTAACATATAACACGTCAACATCATCAATTATACTTTCAATGTTATTCACTTCTTCATAAACAATATTGGTCTTATCTATATCGTGAAGAACTTCCTGAGGCATTTTAAGCTTATCCGGTGATACTAAATATATTTTAACGTTATTGTATAAACATAATGCATTTGATAATGAATGTACTGTACGACCGAATTTCAAATCACCTATCAATGCTATTTTTAAATTGTCGATTTCACCAATTTCCTTTTTTATGGTATACAAATCTAGCAATGTTTGTGTTGGGTGTTGGCCTGCACCATCTCCGGCATTAATGACTGGAACGTCAACAATATCTGATATGAACTTTGAAACTCCTTCAAGTTCATGTCTGATTACCAAAGCATCACTATATCCTTCAAACATTTTTGCTGTATCTGCAATGCTTTCACCTTTTGACACGGAACTTGAACCGCTAGTTTCAAATCCAATGCATTCACCATTTAAACGTTTCATGGCAGTTTCAAAAGACATTCTTGTTCTTGTTGATGGTTCAAAGAACATTAAACCTAATATTTTTCCTTTTAATTCTTCAGAAATTTCTTTTGATTTAGCAATATCCTCTAACTTGCTTGCTTCTTCAAGAATATAATCTATATCTTCCCTATCGAAATCCTTTATGGAAATTATATTTTTTAATTTAAAAATTCTAATCACCTTTTCTATATTATTCTTTCTATAGGCACAACAAGTATATCTTTTGCACCTGCATTCCTTAATTTATTCACTAGATCAAAAACTTCATCTTCATCTATTACTGCTTGTGCTGCAACAGTTTCTTCTTCTGACAATACTTCAGATATTGTTAAACCACCCATTGATGGCATAACTTCTTTTACACACTCCAAATCTTTTGTTTTTACATTCATCATTAATAATTTTTTACGTGCAGCATCCAATACACCTTTGATACTGGTACTGACTGAATCAATTAAATCCTTTTTAGTTTCAACACTTTTTTTATTTGCGATAAGAACTATTGAACTTTTAAGTAATGTATCTACAATTTCCAGGTGATTCATTTTTAATGTTGTTCCAGTACTGGTTAAATCAGTTATTAAATCGGCAACACCTATAAATGGAGCCGCTTCTGTAGATCCGCTTAATTTAACGATTTTTAAATTTAGATTATTTTTTTCAAGATATTTTTTTGTTAATGTTGGAAATTCGGTAGCTAATGTCATTTCGGATGTAATGTCATCAATTGATTTGATGTTTGAATCTTCAGGGGCCGCCAAGACCAAATTTGTTTTTCCAAATTTCAAATCAAGCAATTCGATAACATCAGCTTCGCTTTCTTTTATTAAATCTATGCCTGTTATTCCAATATCTGCTATTCCATCTTGAACAAATTCAGGAATATCTGATGCTCTTGCAAATAAAACATCAATATCTTTATTAAAAGTTTTAGAAATTAGTTTTCTGCTTTCTCTATCCTTTAATCCTAATCCTGCCTTTTCTAAAATATTTATTGAAGGTTCACTTATTCGTCCTTTGGAAGGAACAGCAATTTTTATTTTCATTATAATCTTTCCAATTTTTTATATGTTTATATTTTTGTAATCGTGTTATTTAATACTTTTTTTTAGGTTTTAGTATTATTAATCATTATAAATCTTACTACTTTTAAATATTTATTCTTATTTTTTTGTTTTGTCAACTATTTAAGCAAAATATTTAAATATTAAGTCATATTATAATGTATATCTAACTTAAGATTAATTGAATTAGTCTTAAGTTTTAATAAAATTTACGAGGTGAAAATTATGTCTGAAATACCAAAAGCTCCTATTGCAAGAATCATCAAAGAAGCTGGTGCTGAAAGAGTCAGTGAAGATGCAAAAGCAGAATTAGCTGCATACGTTGAAGAAGTTGCTCGTAACGTTGCTAAAGAAGCTACTCAAGTTGCTAAAATCGCAAAACGTAAAACTATTAAAGCTGATGATATTAAATTAGCTATTAAAAACTTATAATTAAGTTTTTAACTACTTTTTTTATTTTTTTAGGTGTTATTTATGAAAGATAATACTATATTGATTAAAAATGCATTAATTTTAAATCCGAATAACTTTGAAAATAAGGAACAATCCCTTTTAATAAAAAATGATATTATTTCTGAAATTTCTGATGAAATCGATGAAGGAAATGTTGACAAGGTAATTGATGCAACCGGAAAAATATTACTTCCTGGATTCATTAATACTCATACTCATTTATCAATGGCATTGTTTAGAGGCTTAGCCGATGACTTAAGTTTGGACAGTTGGCTGAATGATCATATATGGCCTATGGAAGCAAATCTTAATGGAGAATATTGTTATATTGGGGCATTATTGGGTGCCGTTGAATTAATCAAATCAGGTACAACAACTTTCAGTGATATGTATTTTTATATGGAGGATGTTGCCCGTGCAGTAGATGAAGCTGGTATCAGGGCAGTCTTATCATATGGAATGATTGATTTTGGAGATGCTGAAAGAAGGGAAAATGAAATTAAGGAAAATATTAATTTATACGAAAATTGTAATGGAATGGCTAATGGAAGAATCAAAGTATTCTTTGGACCTCATTCCCCTTACACAGCTTCAGAGGAATTGTTGATTAAAGTTCGCCAACTAGCAGACGAATACAATATGGGAATTCATATACATGTTTCTGAAACTGAAAAAGAAATTAATGATGTTTCTCAAGAAAAAGGATTAAGACCTTTTGAATACTTGGATAAAATAGGATTTTTAGGTCCAGATGTTGTTGCCGCCCATTGTGTATGGTTAAGCGATAATGAAATAGATATTATAAAGAAAAATAATGTCAAAGTTTCACATAATCCATGCAGTAATATGAAATTGGCTTCAGGTATCGCTCCGATTTCAAAATTGATTGAAAATGATGTTTGCGTAAGTATAGGTACTGATGGCGCTTCTTCAAATAATAATCTTGATTTGATTGAAGAGCTTAAGACTGCAAGCTTGCTTCAGAAAGTATCCACACTTGACCCTAAAGTCTTATCTTCAGATGAAGCTTTAACTATGGGAACCATTAAAGGTGCAGAAGCTTTAGGACTTGAAGATGAGATAGGTTCCATTGAAGTAGGCAAAAAGGCAGATATTATTTTGATTGATACTGATTCAGCTAATATGGTTCCAAACAGTTCCAATTTGAGTTCAAACATTATTTACTCAGCTAATGGTTCTAATGTTGACACTACCATTTGTGATGGTAAAATATTAATGGAAAATAAAAAATTAGTTGTTTTGGATGAACAAGAAATTTATGACAAAGCTAGAAAGGCTATAAAAGAATTAAAAGAATTAAAAGAAGCTAATATCTAGCTTCAAATTCTATTTTATTTTTATTTATTACAATACTTTTTTTCCATTCGTCTAGACTTTCAGGGAAATCAGATCTGAAATGAGCACCCCTACTTTCTCTACGAAGTATTGCTGATTTTACAGTTAAAATACAGATTTCAACCATATTGATTACTTCAAGAGCTGTTACCAATTCGGTATTATACTGTTTTTTCTCACTTACGTCAAGGCTATCCAGTTCCTTTTGCATTTCTAGAAGTTCGCCTAAAGCTTCGTTTAAGGTTTTTTCTTCTCTTACAATAGCTACTTTTTCCCACATTAAGTTTTTAATTCTGTTCTTAAAGTCCTGTGGTTTGATAGTACCTTTTTTGATAATTCCTTCAATTCTTGAAGCTTCATTTTCAACCATTTCTTCATTGGTTTTTAAATCGGTTTGTTTGGCGGCTTTGGATGCACTTTCACCGGCTATTTTTCCAAACACTTGTGTATCTGCCAGTGCATTACCTCCCAAACGGTTTGCTCCATGAACTCCTCCGCAAACTTCCCCTGCTCCAAATAGGTTTTCAAGGGATGTTGATGCATCAGTATTGATTTTCAAACCACCCATAAAGTGATGTGCGGTAGGAGCCACTTCTATTGGCTCATGTTTAATGTCTACACCAACATTTTCGAACTGCAAAACCATTGTTTCGAGTTTTTCATCAATATAATCGTCATCTAAATGAGAAATATCTAAATAGACTCCTCCGTCATCTGTTCCTTTTCCTTCAATTATTTCCTGATATATTGAGCGAGCAACAACATCACGTGTGGCTAGTTCCATTTTTTCAGGAGCATATTTGGACATGAATCTTTCACCATCTTTGTTTAGGAGGATTCCACCTTCAGCTCTTACTGCTTCGGTTACTAAAATTCCCCTTTTGGTTTTTGGTTTTACCATACCTGTCGGGTGGAATTGAATTTGTTCCATATCAATCAAATTGGCTCCGGCTCTAAATGCTATTGCATATCCGTCTCCATTTTTCTGGAATGTGTTTGATGTTACAGGGTATAATTGACCAGCTCCTCCACTGGCCAATATTGTTGATTTTGCTTGGAAATATATTAAACTGGAATCTTTTAAATCAAATCCGCATGCACCTATTACCTGTGTGCCTTCGCATACAAGTGATGTTATCATTACTTCTTCAATACATTCAATATCTCTTCTAATGATTTCTTCTTTAAGTGCATTTAACAATTCTGCGCCTGTTCTGTCTCCTTGATAACATGTTCTTCTAAAAGATTGCCCACCGAATGGTCTTTGATCAATTTCACCTGATTCCTGACGGTCAAATAGAGCTCCATAATTTTCCAAATCTATCAATCTTTTTGGTGATTCATTGACTAATATTTCAACAAGTTTTTCATCGTTGAGGTAACTTCCTCCCTTAAGGGTGTCGTGCATGTGAGCTTCTATTGAATCGTCTTTGTCTACAGTTTTGAAAACAGCATTATAACCGCCTTCAGCCATTCCAGTACAACCAGATCTAAATGAAAGACCTTTAGAAACTATGAGGGGTTTTAAACCAGCATCATCAACTTCTATTGCTGCTCTGGAACCTGCCCCTCCAGATCCTATTATTAATACATCCGATGAGATAGTTTTTATTTCCATTATATTACCCTGTAAAATAATTTGTGATAGTATTTATATTCATGATAGTTAAAATAAATTTCTTTAAAATATTTATAACAAAAATGAGTTAATTATAGTTATGTATCTATATTTGTTAGATTAAGTTTTAATAAAATATTTTACATTTCAACTAAATTAAAAAAATGATTAAATATTTTAACATTAACAATTAGTATATGTAATTTAATTAGAGGTTTTTTCATGAAAATAGAGGGTGAAATAGTAAGCGGTTTGGGGAAAGGATCATATTTTCTATCACAGGAATTTTACACTAAAGAGTTTGAAAAAAATTTGGGTTTTATTCCATATCCCGGAACTTTAAATGTCATAGTTAGTGAAGAATATCTTGGCGAGATTAATAAAATCAAAAATGAGTGTGAAAATTTAATAAAGCCAGATACTGAATTTGGAGCTGTAAAATATATTGAAGCAATATTAAATGATAATGTTAATGGAGCTATTGTCTTTCCTGCCAAGACCACTCATGAAGAAAATTATCTGGAATTCATTTGTGAAAAGAAGTTAAGGGATGAGTACAATCTTGCCGATGGAGACATTGTATCTTTGGAGTTCTAATTTTTTTAATTAATTTTATATTTTTACAGATTTACCAAAAAGTTTTTTATATATGACTAATATATTTGATAATACGTTCTCAGGGCGGGGTGCAATTCCCCACCGGTGGTGATTTTGATAAAATAAGTCCACGAGCACAAACTAAGTGTTGATTTGGTGAAATTCCAAAACCGACGGTGATAGTCCGGATGGAAGAGAAGTAATAGATTGTAGTTATTTTTAGCCCTGGTTCTAGTAAATAAGGAGATATTACTATGAATCAAGAAACAAACTTAGATAAAGCTTTAGAAGCTATTAGAAACGGTGAATTCGTACTTGTTTTTGATGATGATGATAGGGAAGGCGAAGTTGACATGATTATCGCTTCCGAATTCGTAACCCCTAAATCAATTGCAACCATGAGAAATGATGCTGGTGGTTTAATTTGTAACTGTCTACATTCTGATTTTTGTGAAGCAATTAAATTACCGTTTATGGTTGATATTATGCAAGCTGCATGTGAAAAATATCCAGAACTTGCTGAACTTGCACCAAATGATATTCCATATGATGAAAGGTCTTCCTTTTCAATTTGGACCAATCACAGAAAATCTTTCACAGGTGTAACAGATCATGACAGAGCAATGACCATTAGTGAAATGGCTTTAATGATGAAAGATGAAAGATTTGATGAATTCGGAGCTACTTTTAGATCTCCTGGGCATGTTTGTCTTTTAAGAGGAGCGGACGGACTTGTAAAAAATAGAAGGGGACACACTGAAATAGGTCTTGCATTATGTGAACTTGCAGGTGTTACTCCGGTCTGTGTAGTTTGTGAAATGATGGATGGTGAAACTGGACAGGCTACTTCAATCGCTGATGCTCGCAAATATGCTGAAGAGAATGGATTAATCTTGCTTAGAGGCGAAGATATCATTAATAAATATTTAGAAGAATAATTAATTTAAATTATTCTTTTTTTTATCTACAATATAATTAGCTATAAATTCTGTAATCTGTTTTATTTTATAGGAATTGTAAATGCTGAATGCAACATATCTTCCGTCATTCATTTGTATTTCCAAACCGTCCTTAACTTCTTTTGATTGATTTATAGCTATTATTTTTATCCAAGGAATCCTTAATGTCTTAGTTTTCAAAGCCTTTTCAATATGGATTCCGTCATCCTTGAATCTGACCGTCTTTACCACACGTCTGTTAATGTCGGATGCAATCTGAATATCTCCATTTTCATCAAAGATATAGTCAGGAATAAGACAAGTTGCTTTCCATCCCTGTTTCATTTTTTTCAGTACATGTGCACGATCTTTTTTTGTAAGTTTAACGCCTGTTTCGGGACTTAAATTAAGAGCCATTATATCACTTTACTTTTAATTTCATCAAATGTATAAATTTTATTGAATTCGACTTCACGGGCCATTGCGATTATTTCATCGATATTTAAATTATTCTCAATTAATTCCATTGCATATGATGTAAATAATTCATATCTAATTTCAACTTCAGGAATAAATCCTCTCATATCAGCATTTTTTAATTTAGGAAGTTTTAGAACTTTTTCGACATTGGAATTATTCCTAATATATGGTACTACATTTTCGAATATATCATCATTATATACTTTATTGAGCAAAACTGCCTCAACTGAAACTCCAAATTTTTCAAGCATATTGGCATGTGAAACAATGTCTATAGCTGCAGATTCAATTCCACCTTTGTTTACACCTGTAGCTAAAATCATAGGAATGTTTGATGACATTGCAATTTCAGCAGCTGAAAATGGTACTTTTTCATTTAAAAGACCTGTAAACACACTCATAACACCTTCAATAAGCACGATATCATAGTCAGATGAGTTGAGTTTCGCGACTGTAGATTCGATATCACACCATCCAAGATGACCGATTTTTATGGATGCGAAATCTTCCATCTTTCCTTTTGTTAGGTACAATCCAGGTATGATATCACGAACGTCAGGACCTACTTTTAGCAGTGCAACCTTATAACCTCTTTTTCTGATTGCACCTGCAAGGCCTGTTAATATGAAAGTTTTACCTGAGTCTGAGCCATTACTTCCAATCATTAAGTATTTGGGTTTTTTGAGAGGTTTAATTTCAGGTATTTTTATGTTTGTGTTGATTCCTACTTCATGCTGTAGGAATTTTTTGACTTGTATATTTCTATTGTAAATATCATCGAGGTCTTGTATATCTATTTGTTCCCTTAGGTTTTCTACAAGAATTGGGTTTTCATCTAGGATGCCATGAATCATGGTACCGATGACATTACCATCATCGTTACATGCTCCGGAAAAGATGTTATAATCCCCTTTTTCGTTTGTATCGCCATAATTCATTCTTTGAACTTTTGAATAGAATAATGGTTTGGCATCTCCTTCAACTTTACCATAGGTATGAGTGTGAAAACCGTCAACATCTTCTGTCTGGTTTTTTACTAAAAATGAGTTGTCAAATACTTTTGCCTTAACTCGGTCGCTTGTAATTAATGGAGAAAAATTCACGTCAATTAAACCAAGTCCTTCTTTAACGATTGGTACTGGTGATTTTCTTCCGATATCTATCTGGTTTGAAAGCAGCTGAAAGCCGGCACAAATTCCAATAATCGGTTTTCCGTCACGGGCCATTTTTTTAATTTCAGTATTTAATCCCATGTTTATGTCATTGGATTCGATTAATGTTCCACCTGGGATGATTAATGCATCCAGTTCTTGTGAAGCTTTAATACCATTAACAAGACCATTTTCTTTTACTATATCTGTAGGTAGATTTCCAAAATCTTCAAATCCTGGAACAGACCCATTTAAATAAGCAAGTCCTATTTTTGTCATAAAAATAACCTCTCTTATATTCTATTGTTTTTTATAATGTATAAAATTTAGAGGTGTATTTCAAGTGTAAAATTTGATGATGATGTTTTGAAACTATTTAATGGGATGGTTTGAATTTCAAATTTACATGGATTGTTCATCCATGAGGTTTTCCCCTTCTTTCCATTCCTTATATTCATAATATATTGTTCATCTTTTATTTTTAAATCTTCCAGGAAATGCTTTTGTTTTTCATCATCCAGTTTTGATAGGACTTGTTCAATTGCAAGAAATGGAGCTAATTTCGGTTTTGGATCTTCTTTCTTTTGCATTTTAATTTTTATCAAATCGCAAATTTCCTTTAAATAATCAATGTTTAAAAGATATACTGTTTCAGGACTTGGGTCACGTTCATAATATTTTTCCGGCAATTCATCATTTTCAAAGTCTTTCATGAATTTAATGATTCTGTCCCTTTCTTGCAAAACCTTTTCAAGGCTTGAATATTCAAATTCCTTTCTATAACTTTTTGAATCCAATATCATATTAATTGCTCCAAACCTTTTTTCAATTTAATAAAATAAAAATCAGTGTAAAAAAATAATTTATTGAGTGTTTTCAAAAACACTCATAGCTTTGATAATTTTTTCATCATCTAATGGTTTAGCTTGAATTTGAAGTCCTACTGGAATATTGTCCACTTCACCAGCTTTAATGCTTCCTGCCGGAATACCTGCAAGGTTAGCTATTACTGTTAATATGTCGTAGGCATACATTTCCATAGGTTCTATTTCAGAACCAATTTCGTGAGGAAGTTTAGGCACGGTTGGTCCCACAATCAAGTCCACATTTTCAAGCATTGCGGTGATTTCCCCTCTGATTACAGACCTTGCTTTTAAAGCTTGTTTGTAGTATTTTCCACTGAATTCAGCTTCTGCAATGTGTGAACCTATTTTAATTCTTCTTAAAACTTCTTCACCACATACTTCTTCAATTCTATAACCATAGTCTCTTCCATCGTATTTTCTGGTTGCAGAGAAGAATTCGACATAGTTAATCAAGTAATATGTTGGTAAACATAAATCAATGTAATCGAAACTGACTTCAACAAGTTCTGCTCCGGCATCAACCAATTTATCGATAGCCTTGTTGACGGTTTTGTTAATTTCTTCGTCTGTAACATCAATGAATTCTTTACATACAGCTATTTTCATGCCTTCCAAACTTGTGTCTTCTAAAACTTCGGTGAAATCAGGTTTATCCCAGTCGAGAGTGGTACATTCTGTTTCATCATATTTTGCAATTGAATTTAAAGCTAGTGCAATTCCGCTTACATCGTTAGCTAACGGTCCAATTTGGTCCAGACTCATGGACAAATCAAGTAAACCTTGTCTTGAAACGGCACCGTATGTTGGTTTAAATCCAACAACACCACAGTGGGATGCAGGGTTTCTGATGGATCCACCGGTATCTGAACCGATTGAAATGTCACACATTTCCGCTGCAATAGCTGCTGCACAACCTCCGGAGGAACCTCCAGGGATTCTTCCCATTGCCGCTGGGTTTTGGGTAGGTCCATAGTATGAAGTTTCAGTTGAACTTCCTGCTGCAAATTCATCCATATTTAAAATACCGATGATTATTCCATCTTCGGCAAGGATTTCTTCAACTACTGTTGCATTATAGCTTCCAATGTAATCTTCCAGGGTTTTGGAAGCTGCAGAAATAATCAAATCTTCCACATTAATGTTTGCTTTAATACCAAATACTAGACCAGCTAAAGCACCAACTTCTTCACCGTCTGCTATTTTCGCATCAATAGCTTCCGCTTGTTTTAATGCATTTTCATAATTTAATTCAATAAATGCATTAATGCTTTCGTTTTTTTCATCGATAACTTTAATGAAGCCTTCTACATTTTCTTTAGCTGTCATTTCTCCATTTTTTATGGAGTTTAATTTTTCAATAACGTTCATTAAAACACCTTAATAATCGTAAATTTATAATATTATTATTTTATTTTTTAAGGTTTATAAAGTTGTTTTTTTTACAAAGTTATAAATAATTATTTTTAAAGATTAATTAAACATGAAAAAAGCTATTGTATTTGATAACTCCGGGACATTAATAGAACGGTATAGAGTTATTAAAGATGTTTTCAACGGAGACATATTTACTAACATCAATTCTTTGGAGTTGATAGATTCTGCTGATTCTCTGGCATTGGTTGTACTTCAATTCAACACAAACAAATTGTTGAAATTAGACTCCAATACTTTAATTTCCGATGTTATTAAGCAGTATAACATAGATTTTGATGTCAGCTTTTCTACCAGTCAGGTTTCTAAGGCTGAAATTAAGGCCATTCTTGATGATGAAACTACAACTACTATATCAGACATCACTGATGGCTTTGAAATTCTGGGAGAAAAGATTCCCCACATGGAACTGTGCAATGGATCTGCATTAATTGTCGATATCGATTTGGGTCAGGTTGCATATACTATAACGTCTGCAGGTAAATTCTTCCCTAGAGTTTTTGAAACAATTGAAACTTTAAAGTCACGCGGAATTGAGATATATATCGCTTCAGGTGACAGAAAAGGAGCAATTAACAGATTGGCCAATATGCTCGATGTTCCCGAGGACAATGCATATGGAACAGTTTCAACTAGAGGCAAAGGTGAAGTTGTTTCCATTCTTAAAGATGCTGGTTTTAAAGTCATGATGGTTGGTGATGGATTAAATGATTTAATTGCATTTAATAAAGCGGATGTTAGTGTTTTGACTATTGAACAGCAGGAAGAAGTGTCTCCTAAAATGTTGGATAAGACAGATTATGTTATAGATGATATTTTTGAAGTCACAAAAATTGATTTTTAATTATTTTTTTTGAAAATTTTTACTTATAACTTATAAGTTATAATAAAAAAATACTTATAACTTATAACTAATAACCAGTAAAAAAATAATAAATTATAAGTTATCAATAACCTCTTTGCTTTTTAGGATGTTATCGAAGTTATTTAATTCAATGATAGCTGTATCTATTTTTTTAAGTAAATTCAAGTCCATTGTTCCTTCACCCAAGGTAATATGTTGGTCTTTTACTCCATCATTATCATTCAAATGACAATAGCTGATATTTTTTAAGGACAGCATTTCTTCAAGGTTTCCGCAGGTATTCCCATGACCGGTATCGATGGTTAAGCTGCAGCCTGTTGCTTCTTGAATCATTTCGATTTCTTCGACTGTGTTTGCCAGAAATTTGCCCCGAACCGGCATATTTTCAACTGAAATCTCAACATTGGTATTGTCGATAATTTCTCCAATACTTTCAATAGATTGTTCCAATGCCCATTTTCTTAAATGCGGTTCATTTCTGCCTATTATACCTGGGTGAACTGTTATGGTATTGGCGTTAATGCTTTCTGCATAATGTCCACAATGAATCATTTGCTTAATGCTTTCAGCTCTTATTCCCTGGTTTAAGCTTGCTATATTAATGTCCACGGTTGCTGCATGCATTCTTATATCCAAGCCACAATCCTTAAATTCACAATTGTCTTTTTCATAAAAAGGACCTTCTCCAAGAATTTCTATTATTTCAAATCCATGTTTTTTAGCTAAATCGATGATGTCATTGTTAGGTTCCATAAATAAAGCTAATGTAGTAAAACCTAATTTCATATTTATATATTAGTAAGGAATAATATATTAAATGTTTACATATATCAAATTTTGACATATGGTGAATTATGACTGACGAAAAATTTAACGAATCACATAAAAAAGTTTTTAAAAACTTCTCAAATGGGATTATACATAACCTAATCCTGTGGATTATTTCAAAAGAAAGTATCCATGGTTATGGAATCATGAAAAAGTTGGAGGAATTCTTTAATTTCAATGATTCTAAATGTGATATTAATGTTAATTCCAGTAAAATCTACCCAATCCTATCTAAAATGGAAAAAGGGGGATTTATTGTTGGGGAGTGGAATATTAACGAAAATAATAAAAGGGTTAAATATTATTCAATCACTGAAGATGGCCAGGATTTTTTAAATGATATTCAAATTCACATGAATAATGTTTTAGCCAATCCTTCATGGATAGCCTTTTTTAGTGATATGACTGGACTGGAGATTAACAATGAAAAATGCAATAGAAACTGAAAATCTAACAAAGGTTTATAGCAATAACTTCACAGCTGTTAATTCTCTAAACTTGGAAATCCCTAATAAAACCATTTTTGGAATGTTGGGTCCCAATGGAGCAGGCAAAACCACAACTATTAAGATGCTTACTTGTCTGATACAGCCTACATCTGGTAGGGCCACTGTCGGCGGATTTGATGTTCAAAATAATCCGGATGAAGTAAGAAATCTTTTGGGTATGGTTCCGCAGCAGGTTAGTTTGTACAGTGATTTGACCGTAATGGAAAATTCCCAATTATGTGCAGATTATTATGGCGTTCCACAGGATGAAAGGGATTCTCGAATTGAAGATTTAATGGAACTTGTTGATATAAAATATGCTAAAGATAAGAGAGTTGGTCAGCTTTCAGGAGGTCAAAAGCAAAAAGCTTCCCTTGTGGCAAGTTTGGTTCATAGGCCGGACATATTGTTTTTGGATGAACCTACAATTGGTCTTGATCCAACTACAAAACGTATATTGTGGGATTTGATCCGTGAGCTT
>Ga0256405_10007132_pt1 | contig 17147 bp, 13 predicted proteins | sample RumenRJG_02DNA_FD_189096 | JGI IMG/M metagenome (GOLD analysis project Ga0256405, IMG submission 189096) | Bovine rumen microbial communities from Lethbridge, Alberta, Canada - RJG_02 | ecosystem: Host-associated > Mammals > Digestive system > Stomach > Rumen | place: Canada: Alberta...
CGTTAATTCGGGGTGCTGTCTCATTGGTAAGGATGAGGTCACCAGTTCGATTCTGGTCATCAGCTCCAGTGAGAAGCCCTGTAAACACTAGTGTTTCAGGGCTTTTTCTTTTTGTATTATACAAGCCCGAAACCGGAGCCGCGCCAAAAGTACAGACCAAAGTACATACCTTGATGATATTATGCGATGGGAAAATGACTGCCGATTTCGCATCGGACATGTAATTTTTCCGATTTTTGGGCATTTTTTTGGCGAAAAAAGGTACTTTGTGCGGATGAATCATATATTTCTGCAAAGAGGCCATATCCGGGCATCCCTCTCTCAGGGAAATCCGTATAGACCTCCGCGTCCCGCGAGACGGGAAATGTACCCTTTCTTCAGTTACTTAACATCCATTGATGTACGCAGGCAAAATCTCTGTCACCTGTCACATGGGTATTGACATTTTTTCATCCCACGGATAGAATGAGACCAACACAGCGGAGGAAGATCCGCCAAGTGAATTTCATATCCGGCAGTCATGTTCTGTCGGAAAAAAAGGAGGGTTTCTCATGAAGAAACTGGTTGCTATGATCCTGGCTCTTGCCCTGACCCTGGGTTGCGCCGCAGCACTGGCCGACAAGATCGGTTACACCTGTATGGACGGAACCAACCCCTTCTTTGTCGCGCTGCAGGGCGCCATCAAAGAAGTAGTCGAACAGAATGGTGATGAACTGATTTCCCTGGATCCGCAGAACAGCAATGAAAAGCAGATCGCTCAGATCGAAGACATGATCTCTCAGGGTATTGTCGCCATGTTTGTCAACCCCGTTGACAAGGACGGCATCATCGCCGGTCTGGACAAACTGAAGGAAGCCGGCATCCCGATGTTCGGTTTCGACACCGAAGTGGCCGACATGTCCTACCTGGTCACCTATGCAGGATCCGATAACTACAACGCCGGCAAGGTCTGCGGTGAGGATCTGGTCAAGAAGTGCCCGGACGGCGGCCCCATCATCGTTCTGGATTCCCCGACCATGCAGTCCGTTGTGGACCGCACCAACGGCTTCCTGGATGCCATCAAGGACCATGGCTTCGACGTAGTTGCTCAGATCGACTGCATGGGCAACCAGGAGAAGGGCAACCTGAATGGTACCGACGCTCTGACCGCACATCCGGACGCTGTCGCCATCTTCGGTGGAAACGATCCGACCGCTCTGGGCGCTGCCGCTGCTGCGGATGCCGCTCAGTCCAAGGCTCTGATCTACGGTGTTGACGGCTCCCCCGAAATCAAGGCCATGATCGCCGAGGGCAAAGTCACCGGTACCGGTGCTCAGTCCCCGATCTCCATCGGCAAGACCATCGCTGAGCTGTACTACAAGGTAAAGGCCGGCGAGACCGTCGAGGCCCGTTATCCGATCGCGACCTTCATGATCAACTCCGACAACATCGCCGAGTACAACAACGGCGGATGGCAGTAATCCGGTAGGAAGCTGTCCTTTGAGTCTACCTCTTTTCTGAAGGGGAAGACCCGGCACTGAACCTAAGGGCTTTGTTCCATCGGGGCAAAGCCCTTTTCCGGATTTCATCCGGCGATGACAGGCCGGGCTTTTCCCGCCGAAATCCAAAGTAAAACGGTGGTGAGGCTTTGTGAGCGAATACCTGCTCGAAATGAAGGGAATCTCCAAGGAGTTCCCCGGCGTCAAGGCACTGCAGAACGTGGATTTCCAGCTGAAAGCCGGTGAGATCCACGCACTGCTCGGTGAGAACGGCGCCGGTAAATCCACACTGATCAAGGTGCTTGGCGGTATTTATATCGCCGAAGCAGGCGAGATACTGATCGACGGCCGGCACGTCGACATCAACAGCGTTAACGCCGCCCGGGACAACGGTATCTCCATCATCCACCAGGAACTGGTGCAGGTACCGCATATGACCGTGGCGGAAAATATCTTCCTCGGCCGGGAGCCGATGGGCAAGTTCGGTGTGGATAACCGGACAATGATCAAAGAATCCCAGAAGATGCTGGACCGCTTTGACCTGGGCATCAACGCAGCAAGTGAGATCTATGACCTCTCCATAGCCCAGCAGCAGATGGTGGAGATTGTCAAGGCGATTTCCTTCAACTGCCGCATCCTGGTCATGGACGAGCCGACCTCTTCCATTTCCGACCGTGAGGTCAGTCAGCTGTTCGATATCATGCGCAATCTGGCGGCACAGGGCGTCGGCATCATCTATATCAGCCACAAGATGAGTGAGCTGAACGAGGTCTGTGACCGCGTAACCGTGTTGCGCGATGGCACCTATGTCGGCACCTTTGTGGTTGCTGAGACCACGAAGGACCAGCTGATTGCCCAGATGGTCGGGCGTGAGCTGGACCAGTACTACACCCGGGACCATGTGAAGAACACCGAAGTCGTTCTGAAATGCGAACATATCGATGACGGAAAGAAACACCATAAGCGCGTGTCCGACGTTTCCTTTGAAGTCCGAAAAGGAGAAATCGTCGGTTTTGCGGGACTGGTCGGTGCCGGCAGAAGCGAAACAATGCAGTGCCTCTTCGGTCTGACCCGCGGATCCACAGGAACCGTCACCCTCAACGGGGAGAAACTGAACATCAAGACACCCGTGGATGCCATGAAATACGGAATATCCCTGGTGCCCGAAAACCGGAAGGTGGAGGGCCTGTACCACATACAGTCAGTCAGCTTCAACTCCACGATCGAAGTGCTGCATGAGTTTATCAACAACCTGGTCGTCAACACCAAACGGGAGCGGGAGATCACGCAGGAGTTCATCGAAAAGATGCACACCAAGACCCCTTCCCACGAGCAGGCTGTCACCAACCTCTCCGGCGGCAATCAGCAGAAAGTCATGATCGGGCGCTGGCTGGCCACGAAGCCGAAAATTCTGATCCTGGATGAACCGACCCGCGGCGTTGACGTCGGCGCGAAGGCGGAGATCTATGAGATCATGAACGAACTGACCAAACAAGGCGTATCCATCATCATGATTTCCTCGGAACTTCCGGAGATCATCAATATGGCAGACCGGGTCTACGTCATGTATGACGGCCGCATTACGGGCTGTATCGATTACGAGGACGTCAGCCAGGAATCCATCATGAAACTCGCGACCCTGGAGGCCGATCAAACGCACAGCGGCGCAGCCGGGGATCTGAACCGTCAGGAGGCTAAGAACCATGCTTAAGGTAAAGCGCTATTTTAAGGACAATCTGGGCATCATTATCGCCCTGGCGGCAATGATCCTGTTCCTGTACGTCTACCCGAAGACGCACAACACATTCCTGACTCAGAACAACATCTTCAACGTGCTGCGTCAGAGTTCCACCAACCTGATGCTGGCCTGTGGCATGACCATGGTCATCATCCTGGGCGGCATTGATCTGTCGGTCGGTTCCATCATCGCCATGTCCGGCGTGCTGGGTGCGGCAGCGGTCGTGTGGCACGGCCTGCCCGAGATCGTCGGAATCCTGATCGCCGTCCTGTCCGGCGTGCTCTTCGGCCTGCTGAACGGCCTGGTGATCGCCAAGACCAAGATCCCGCCTTTCATCGTCACGCTGGCATCCATGAACATCGCAAAAGGTATTGCCTACGTGTATTCCGAGGGAAAGCCGATCCGCTGCATGACGGATGCCTGGAAGTTCCTCGGCGCAGGCAACGTGGCCGGCGTTCCGACTCCGGTCATCACCATGTTTATCGTGTTTGTAGTCGCAGTACTGTTCCTGAACCGGACAAAGATCGGGCGCCATATCTATGCCGTGGGCGGCAATGATACCGCTGCCAAGTTCTCCGGTATCAATACCGCCAAGGTAAAATTCATCGTCTTCAGCTTCAGCGGCCTGATGGCCGGTCTGGCCGGTATCACCATCGCCTCCCGCCTCTATTCCGGCACCTGCACCTCCGGTGACGGCGCTGAAATGGACGCGATCGCCGCAGTCGTCGTCGGCGGTACGTCGATGTCCGGCGGTTCCGGAAAGCTGGGCGGTACGCTGATTGGCGTGCTGATCATCGGTATCCTGAACAACGGTCTGAACCTGATGGGCGTCAACTCTGACTGGCAGTACATTATCAAAGGTGTGGTCATCCTGCTGGCGGTCTACACCGACTTCCTCCGTAACCGCAAAAAGGCATCCTGATCGTATAAACAGCAAAAGCCGCACGCATATGGCGGCTTTTGCTGTTTTCAGACAAGAACGAAAGGTGGTGTATAAAGATGAAACGCTCCGAAATTAATGCCTGTATCCGGGAATTTGAAGCCGTGCTGCAGGAGCACCGCTTCCCGCTCCCGCCCTTTCTCTCCTTTACCCCGGAGGAATGGGCAACAAAAGGAAACGACTATGATGAAATCCGGGACAATGCGCTGGGATGGGACCTGACCGACTTCGGCAGCGGGGACTTTTACGCCTGCGGCCTGTACCTGATCACCCTGCGCAACGGTAACCCGCATCTGGCGAAGTATACAAAAACGTATGCGGAGAAGATCATGATGCTGCGGGGCGGACAAACCTGCCCCTGCCATTTTCACTGGCATAAGATGGAGGATATCATCAACCGGGGCGGCGGCGCGGTGGTCTTCCGCCTGTGGAACGCGGGCCTGGATGAACTGCCGGACCGCAGCACTCCGGTCATCATTCACAAAGACGGGAGAGCCCTGACCATTTCCCCGGGCGAACCCATTGAGATCCGGCCGGGCGAGAGCCTGACGCTGTATCCCGGGTGCTACCACGAATTTACCGTCAGGCCGGAGGACAAATACGCGCTGATCGGCGAGGTGTCCATGTGCAATGACGATGAGGCGGATAACCGCTTCGAGAAACCGACGGGACGTTTCCCGGCTATCCAGGAGGATGAACCGCCCTACCGGCTCCTGTGCAATGAATACCCGCCTGCACGGTGATCGGAGGCGCTCATGAAGAAAATCATTTCCGCAGGACATATCTGTCTGGATATCACACCGGTCTTCCCCTCCGGGGCCCAGTATGACAGGCTGTCCTCTCTTCTGGTCCCCGGCAGGCTGATCCAGGTGGAGGCGGCGGATGTTCATACCGGCGGTAGCGTCGCCAATACCGGCCTGGCACTGAAGTTACTGGGCTGTGATGTGACCCTGATGGGCAAGATTGGCGATGACTCTCTCGGCACAATGATCCAAAGCATCCTGGCCCGATATGGGGCAGACGGCCTGCTCATCGATCCGGAAAGTTCCACCTCCTATACGGTCGTGCTGGCAGTGCCCGGCCTGGACCGGATCTTTCTGCACAATCCGGGTGCCAACGATACGTTCACGGGCGCGGATATCCCCGAGGAGGCCCTGGAGGAGGCCGTTCTGTTTCACTTCGGGTATCCCCCGCTGATGAGGCGTACCTGGGAGAATGACGGGGAGGAACTGATCTCTCTGTTCCGGCGCATGAAGGAAAAAGGCATCGCCACCAGCCTCGATCTGGCTGCCGTAGATCCGAGTGCCCCGGCCGGCCGTGCGGACTGGCGACGGATTCTGGCCGGCGTCCTCCCGTATGTCGATTTCTTTGTCCCGAGCTTTGAGGAACTGTGCTGGATGCTGGACCGGAAGCGTTATGACCGTCTAGCCGCCGGCGGCGGGGATATGACGGACGGCCTGGATCTGGAGGCGGAGGTCCTGCCGCTGGCGGAGGAACTGCTCAGCCTGGGTTCCCGGGTCGTCGTAATCAAATGCGGATCCAGCGGCATGTTGCTGCGCAGTGCCGGCAAAGCAGCTGTCGCCGGCATCGGGACGCGGCTGGAACTGGAGAGGGAGGCCTGGAGTCAGCAGACCATGCTGCAGCCCTGTTTTAAAGCGGACATTGTTCGCAGCGGCACCGGCGCCGGAGATACCAGTATCGCCGCTTTCCTGGCGGCCATGCTGAGTGGCCGAAAACCGGCAAATTGCCTGGCGCTGGCAAGCGCGGAAGGCGCCTGTTGCGTCACGGCCTATGATGCACTGAGCGGACTGAAACCACTGGATGAACTGGAGGATAGGATCCGCATAGGATGGCAAACCCCGTAAATCATTCCGAGGCTGCAGGCTAAGGAACATTTGAGTACACAGTAAACGGAGGAAGACAGAATGCTTGTCAACATGAACGATGTGCTCCTGCCCGCGAAGGAAGGGCATTATGGTGTCGGATTCTTCAACGCAGTGAACGTGGAGATGGCCCGGGCGATCATCGAAACGGCGGAGGAACTCCGGGCCCCGGTTATGGTCGGAACGGCTGAAATCCTGCTGCCTGCCATGTCCCTGGAACGGGTGGCTGAATACCTGATCCCCATGGCCCAAAAAGCCTCAGTCCCGGTCTGTGTCCATTATGACCACGGCCTGACGTTTGAAAAGTGCATGGAGGCGCTGAAGCTCGGTTTTACATCCATTATGTATGACTGTTCCACAGCTGATTATGAGACCAACGCCGCGAAGGTCGCGGAGATGGTCCGGATCTGTCATGCCATGAACGTGACAGTGGAAGGCGAACTCGGCCATGTCGGGGATAACGAAGGCGCGGGAAAACTGGAAAACCCCTCGGATTATTTTACGGATCCGGAGATCGCGGCAGACTTTGTCGGCCGCACGGGAATTGATTCCCTCGCGGTCGCGGTCGGCAATGCCCACGGGGATTACAAGTTCCCGCCGAAACTGGATTTTGCGCGTATTGCCGCCATCGCCGGGAGCACCGGCCTGCCCCTTGTCCTGCATGGTGGCAGCGGACTGTCCGATTCGGATTTCCGCACGGCCGTCGAAAAAGGAATCTGCAAAATCAACATCTTCACAGATATTGACAAAGCCGGGAAAGCCGGGATCGAGGAAGGCCTGTCTGCCGGTGCCGCCACCATGATGGCACTGATTCCCTATGAAATCGAGGCGATGAAGCGCGTCGTCCGCAACAAGATGGAACTCTTCGGGTCTGTGCACCGTGTGTAAGATTCTTTCGCAGCAAACAATAAAAGACGGATAACAACGGGGGCTGTCTCCAAATAAGACACACGGAAGCAACTATTCCCCCACACTGGATGTCCACACTCAGGCTATGTGCAAACATAGCCGTTTTTTTTCTTGTTCCCTTTCATATTACCCCAAAAACTGTTCTGCGATATAAGATCGATTGGCCTGCTTTCTGTTGGAGAACCGAATGTAACCTGTCCATAACACTCGCCCTTTAGCAGCAAAATATCATTTCAGTACAACCCACTTTCCCGCCTTTGTCGATCCCTGATGTTCAATTCTTCCATCCTTCTTTTACCGCATTAGGCGAGATATTGAGTTTTACAGCCAGTTCATCATCAGTTAAAGGCACTGGAAGAGTATTTAAGGAACGGCTATATTGTTGTCAGCCTGGACTTTCAGAATATTGGAAACGAGGGCTTTCAAAAGGAGAATGAATTCTCCCAATCATTTGCAGCATTGTTTACAGATGCCTGGGCTGAGCAAACGGAAAATGAATCATTGATTCAAGGCCTTGAGAAAATTGCAGACGGAAAGATTAAAAAGGTTACGCTTCTTCAGTTATTCAGACAACTGCGTGTTATCTGTAAATCAACAGATCATCCGATTGTTCTGATGATTGATGAGGTAGACACGGTAACCAACAATCAGGTTTTTCTGGATTTTCTTGCGCAGCTGAGATCGCTCTACAATAAGCGCAGGAGCAATAAAAGCGTCAGGACATTTCATTCGGTCATTCTTGCCGGTGTGACCGATGTGAAGCATCTGAAGATACGCGGGAATGCATCTGAAAAGGAAAACAGTCCCTGGAATATTGCCGCAGATTTTGATGTTGGCATGAGCCTGAGTGAGAACGGCATCAGGGGCATGCTGGACGAATACGAAGCGGTTCACCATACAGGAATGGATACAGCCTCTATAGACGCCTGTATTGTGAGGTACACCAGTGGGTATCCATACCTTGTTTCCCGCATCTGCCAGCTGATTGATACGAAATTGGTTCCCAATCCATTTTCCTCCCTTTCCGAGGCGTGGACAGAAAACGGCGTGGACGAAGCGGTAAAATATATCCTTGCCGATGGAAATGATTCACTGTTTGAATCGATTATGGGGAAGCTTGAAAACTGTCCAACGCTGGTTTCTCAATTGAGAGACATTCTGATGGAGGGCGATGTGATCACGTGGAAACCGGATGATGCTGAACAGAAACAGCTTCACATGGTTGGCCTTATCAGGCAAAAGAACAGCACAGCAGCCATTGCCAACAGGGTTTTTGAAATGCGGCTGTATCAGTACTTCCTTGGCGAGAGCACCAGGAACGATGCGTTCCGCCTGGATGCCCTGCGGAACAAGCCGATTTTCATTAATGATGACCACACGCTGAATATGCCGCTGATTCTGGATCACTTTGTGAAAATACAGCGAATGATTCAAAAAGAAGAAGAACAGTTTCTTGAGAATGAGGGACGGGAACGGTTTCTGACGTACATTGCACCGATTGTCAACGGAACCGGAATGTACAACATTGAGGAGCGGACACGCGATCCGATTCGGATGGATGTGGTGATCCATTACATGGGACACCGGTACATTGTGGAACTGAAAATATGGCGCGGGCAGCGGTATCAAGAAGACGGCGAGAATCAGATCATGGAGTACCTGGACCGGTTTGGATTGACCACAGGCTATATGGTCAGTTTCAACTTAGGCCAGAACAAAGAGCCGGGGGTACAGCGCGTGATCATCGGCGAAAAAGTCCTGTTTGAGGCAATGGTCTAAAACACCTGGCATGAATGTTTGAAAAGTGTAAAGTTTCCTGAGAGAAGAATCAGAGGATTCTTCTCTCTTTTACATTCAGACTGAATCCTGTCTCTGTGAGGAGGATCGCTCATTATTGACAAGTTCAGAATTGTCATATACAATCAAGTCGGCCAAAAGATCAAAAAACAGTAAGTTTTGGCCGTTTTGAATGAGGATCAGGAGGAAGCAGAATGAGTCTGATTGCAAGAAAATGGGAACAGAAGCTTCTGAATCAGGCGTTGAACAAGCAGGAATCTCAGTTTATCGCTGTTTATGGTCGAAGACGTATTGGAAAAACATACTTGATAAAGGAAATGTTTTCAGATCGCTTTACCTTTGAACATACAGGATATTACAACGTTTCCAGGAAGGAGCAGCTTTCCGGTTTTTTTAAATCACTGCGGAAAGCCGGTCTCAATTCAGATTACTCCTGTCCCAGCAACTGGATTGAAGCGTTTGACCTTTTGGAAATTGTTGTGGAACAGAGCAAAGCAGAGAAAAAGATCCTGTTTCTGGATGAACTGTCCTGGATGGACACCCTTCACAGTGACCTGATTCCGGCACTGGAACATTTCTGGAATGCCTTTGCTTCGGCACGAAAAGATGTTGTTCTTTTAATCTGCAGTTCAGCTACTTCCTGGGTCATTGATCATGTTCTCCACGATAAGGGAGGGCTGCATAATCGACTGACTTTAAGTATTCATCTGGAGCCGTTTCAGCTTTCTGAAGTAGAGGAATATGTACAGTCACTTGGTATTTCCCTGAGCAGAATGCAGATTCTGGAAGGATACATGTCCCTTGGAGGTGTTCCTTATTATTGGAGTCATCTGGAAAAGGGAATGTCAATCGAACAGTATATAGACTATCTTTTCTTCCGGCGAGGAGCATTGCTGAAAGAGGAATATGACTATCTTTTCAGCTCACTGTTTAAACAGCCGGAAATATATGAGAAAATTATTACAGCGCTTTGTCAGAAGAAAAAAGGGATGACGCGAAACGAAATACTGAGGGCAACCGGATTAAGCAGTGCCGGCAGTGCAAGCAAAAAGCTGAATGAGCTGGAAAACTGTGATTTTATCAGAGAATACACCTCCTATGGACAGAGGAAAGAACGGTTATACCAGCTGATTGATCCCTTTGTTCTTTACTATTTCCATTTTATGGCGCAACGTCCGAGAGATCCTCAGTTCTGGATGCATCAGGTAAATACACCCGCAGCCAACACCTGGAAAGGGCTTGCATTTGAATTGGTTTGTCTGCTTCATACACAGAAAATCAAAGACGCTTTGGGAATTGGTGCGGTATTGACGGAAGAGTATTCATTTATGGTCAGGGAAAACCTGGAAAAAGGCATTTATGGTTCGCAGATTGATCTGGTTCTCCAGCGGGCTGACCGAATAATCAATCTGATCGAAATAAAATACGCACAGGACGAGTACCTTATTACAAAAACAACGGATGAGGCAATGCGTCGTAAACGGTCAGATTTTCAGCGGACGACAGGAAGCAAAAAAACCATTCACCTGACAATGATTGCTCCTTATGGCGTCGTTCAGAATGCGTATGCCAATAATCTGGATTCAGTTGTTACCGGTGAGGATTTATTCCGTTGAGGACAGTCAAGTTGGCCAAAAGTCGATTTTTTTTCGGATTTTGGCGTGTTTGCACATCAATGTGAATGGAAATGCGGGCTGCCCCGCGACAGTCAGGCAGCTCTGCATATCTCAGAAAATCAAAATCTTCAGGAATACGGTGAGGTCAATATGGTAAAGATATTTGGAACATTCGGACCGTCCTGCCAGAGTCAGGAGATCCTGGAAAAAATGATTCAGGAAGGCATGAACGGCATGCGGCTGAATCTCAGTCATACATCGCTTGAGGAAAGCCGGAAGAAAATTGAACGCTACCAGGCATGCAGAACGAATCCGGAGGAGAGAGAGATTATCATTGATCTCCACGGACCGGAAATTCGGACCGGATACCTGAAAGAAACGATTGTTTTATCCAGGGGAACGGAGTTTATTATCAAGTCCAAAAGAAGCGGAGAGACACTGCCGGTTGTCAGTGTTCCCCCGGCTTTCCTTGAGGCACTGGAACCGGGGGATGAGATTCTGTTCAGGGATGGTCAGATTAGGGCGCAGGTAATCAGTGAACTGGAACCTTCCTCCTGTCCTGATCCGGAAAAGGAAGAGGAGACTGAAAAGGGACGAAGGATGCGTTTTCTCTGCAGCGCCTGTCAGGACGGCAGAGTCAACAGTCAGCAGACCGTCAAAATCGTTGGCAAAGAGGTGTACGGCACGACCGTCACGACCCGTGATCACGAAAATCTGGCGCTTGCAAAGGAACTGGGGATTACGGGAATCATGCAGCCGTTTGTCCGCGGAAGTGAGGATATTCAGTCCGTGCGGGAGGCGCTTAAATCGCATGATCTGGATCTGCGCATCTTTGCCAAGATTGAATCGGAAACCGGTCTCAGACATCTGGATTCCATCATTGAATCGGCGGATGTCATTGTCATTGCAAGAGGCGATCTGGGAAATGCCGTTCCGCTGTGGGAACTGCCGCGCATACAGAAGGAAATTGCGGCCAGATGTCTTGAGGCCGGGAAACCGTTCATGGTTGTCACGCAGATGCTGGATTCCATGACAAGAAAGCCGATCCCGACCCGCGCGGAACTGACGGACATCTTTAATGCGGTCCTGGATGGGGCCGATTATGTCATGGTTACCGGGGAAACCTCGGTGGGAAAATACCCGGCGGAGGTCATCAGGTACCTGTGCAGAACGGTCCGCGAGGCAGAAAAGTATATGGAAGAGAAAAGGACCCTTGGATAAAAAAAGCACTTTTGACAGAGAGTCAATGAAGAAAACAATTGAAATGAGGCGAAAATCAGGGTACAATTGAAACGGACCGTTTAGAGAAGGGACAACAATAAAGTGACTGCTCGCTGGATGAGCAGCGAGGAAATAATATGCTTGGGATGATTCTTCAATTATCGGGAATTACAGTCCTGTATGTTATTCTGACAATTCTGATCTACCTTTGGGTCAGAGACAGAAAACTGAGGGCCTCAGAGAAAATCGGAATCGGCATTCTGTATGGCATCTGTTCTGTTCTGTCAACACACTTTGGTGTGAATTTCGGGGATATGATGCTCAATGTGCGGGATATCGGTCCGCTGGCTGCAGGTCTTTTTTTCAATCCTCTGTCCGGCATTCTGGCCGGCCTGATCGGCGGGATTGAACGGTATATTGCCGGAACCTATTTTAATGTAGGAAGTTATACCCGGATTGCCTGCAGCGTTTCTACCTGTCTGGCCGGTTTTCTTTCCGCCGTGCTGCATGTGTATATCTTCAATAAAAAGAAACCTTCTGCGATATTTGCCTTTATCATGGGTGCAGTCGTTGAAGTGTTCCATATGTATGTCGTATTCATCACGCACCAGGCAGATATGAAGATGGCCTTTTACGTGGTCAGGATCTGCGCAGTTCCCATGATCGTGTTTACAGGTCTTGGAATGTGTCTTTCGGCCATCTGTATCCGGGTATTGGCCGGTGAATGGAAAAATCCGTTCAGAAATATCCCGAGGAAAGAGGTTCCGCTTTCCCACAGATTTCAGGTGTGGCTGTTTGTCGTGACACTGGGCATTCTCCTTGGAAATTTTCTGATTAACTTTGCCCTGGAAACCAACAGTGCCCTGCAGAATACCCAGAACGATATGCTTGAGGTGACCTCAAAGATCATGCGCATTATCGGAGAGGAAAACAGCGGCAGGGAATCGGACCGGATGGAGAACGCGTTTGAGGTTATCCGCCTGGGGTCGAATGTGAAAGTGGATCTTGTGGAAAACCGGTCCGGAATTGTTCAGAATGGGGAACACCGGGGGCGGCGGCTGCCAAAGAGCCTTTCGGATTACCGTGAAATGGCGAATGAAAAGGGCTTTTTCCGGGATGAACTCTTTGGGGAAAAGGTGATCGGTCACCTGAGTGAATACAGCAGCGGGCTGACGATTCTGACCTCCATCCCTCTTGAGGAGGTGTATATGGAGCGGAATGCGCAGGGCTATCAGGTTGCGCTCTCAGACATCCTTCTGTTTACCGTGATCTATGTGCTGGTATCCATTCTGGTACAGCAGATTGTGGTCAATAACCTGCGGAGAATCAATCGTTCCCTCTCAAAAATCACACAGGGGGATCTGGAGGTAACGGTCAATGTCCGCGGTGCACTGGAATTTTCCCTGCTTTCGGATGATATCAACCAGACGGTGAATACGCTGAAGGGATATATCCGGGATGCGGAAAAACGGATTGAAGAGGAACTGGAATTCGCCCGGAGCATTCAGCAGTCTGCACTGCCCAATAACTTTACCTTCCCCCGGAAAGATTTTGAACTGTACGCCATGATGAATCCCGCGAAAGAAGTGGGCGGCGATTTTTATGATTTCTTCTTTGTCGGCAAAGACCATCTGGCACTGGTGATTGCCGATGTATCCGGTAAGGGAATTCCGGCAGCCCTGTTTATGATGCGGGCAAAGACGGCCATCCGGGGACTGGCGGAGAGCGGCAAGCATGTGACGGAGATTCTTGCCAGTGCCAATGATGTCCTGTGTGAGGGAAATGAGGCAGAGATGTTTGTCTCTGTCTGGATCGGCATCATTGATCTGTCAACAGGAAAAATGCAGTGCGCCAATGCGGGACATGAGTATCCGGTACGGAAGTCCGCGGATGGGGACTATGAGCTGGTAAAGGACAAGCATGGTCTGGTTCTGGCGGCAATGGAGGGAATTCCGTTTACCGGGTATGAGCTGGACTTCAAGCCGGGAGACCGTCTGGTGGTTTATACGGACGGCGTTCCGGAGGCGATTAACGAGAGTGTTGAACAGTATGGAACGGACCGGCTGATCAGGGCACTGAATGCGGTCCGTGAAGAGTCCATCCGGGAGACGCTGCCCCGGGTACGCAGAGACATTTCCCGGTTTGTGGGGAAAGCGAACCCCTTTGATGACATTACCCTGCTGGGGTTTGTTTACTTGGGACAGAATGAGCCGGACAGGCCGTAAAAACAAAAAGCGAATCATCCTGGGATGATTCGCTTTTTCGTACTCACTGAATGTCAATGGTGGCGGGCACCTTCCGGATCTTCCGGAGTGTGATTTTCAGAACACCGTCCGTATAGGCGGCACCGGCATTTTCACAGTCGATGTCCTTGCCGATGTGGAAGGAACGGGCATAGGGACCGGTATACCGCTCACTGCGGAGCATCTTTCCGGTATTTTCCTGCGCGGAATGGGCTGCCTCAACGGTCAGATTGCTGTCCTCCACGGAAATCCGGATCTCCTCTTTCTGAAAGCCGGGAAGGTCCAGATTCAGTTCATAGCGGTCCTCAAATTCAATTACGTCACAGTGCATGGGATGGGAGCGGGTGACTTTATTCTCTGTACGCGGCTGCATGGTTGTCATGGTCAGTTCCTCCGTTTTCTTACTGAATTTCAATGGTGCGGGGCTGGTTTGCCGGAGCCTCAAGGGCCGGCTTGTGGATATTGAGGTGCAGAATGCCGTCGTTGAAGGAGGCCTGAATATCCTCTTTCTTTACCTCGCTGCCCACATAAAAGCTTCTCTGGCAGTTGCCGGTATACCGTTCGCTGCGGATGACGCGGCCCTGCTCGTCCTTTTCATCATGGGTGTTATTGTGCACGGCCTGGATGGTCAGGGTACCGTCATCTAGGTCCACCTTGATGTCATCCTTGCTGTATCCGGCCAGTTCCATGGTCAGGTCATAATGGTCATCATATTCGCAGATATCACTCTTCATCACGGGTTCGTTGCGAGGGGTAAGTCCGGTCACGGCCGGGAAGAAACCGAAAAGACGGTCATCAAATATATTGTCAAAAATGTTGGAAAGCATCATCATAAGTCAAACCTCCAGTCTTTCAATTCAATTGGATTTTATCTGAAAAGCAGCCTCTGCTGCATCCCCTCCATCGGGAACGCCCATAGGATATCACAAAGTTTTAGCACTGTCAACATGAGAGTGCTAAAAAATCCCAAAAAATTTTTAAATAACGAAGAATTTGCTTCAAAAGTCAAAAATAGTCAGATATTAGCTCTTGAACTTTGACTTTTCCTGATGTTTTTCTGACCGGACAGAGGCAATCTGACCGGACAGAAAAATGAACGTTGCCTTGAAAGCGATAAAGATGGTATACTTTGCTAACTTGAGTCAGACAGAGGAACCATAAGCGAACAGGACCGGGACTGCCGCGACAGCGGCAGTATGGTAAGTATGAGTACCGTTAAAGAAACGGTTTCGCTTCATGAAGGCCGGGTCTGACGTGAAAGCGGCAGTGTGGCAGGGATGCGCATCGTAAGGAGGAAAAAAAGATGGGAATGAGAGGAATCCATACCTCAATCAACGATATCCGCAAGAAAGTGTTTGCGGAGGTGGCAAAGCTTTCCTATAACTATGAGGAGGGCAGTCTGTCGGATATGGAAAACATCCCGTACCGGATTATTCCGGGGGAGGTTTCAACATACCGGGAGAGTGTTTTCCTTGAGCGGGCCATTGTCAAGGAGCGGATGCGTCTGGCCATGGGTCTGCCGCTGCGTGATGTGACGGAGCATGCCCCGGTTTCCCGCGGAGCCGAGGAATGCGTGCATCCGGAGAAATACTATCAGCCGCCGCTGATTAACATCATCAAATTTGCCTGCCATGCCTGTCCGGACAACAAGGTGGTCATCTCGGATCAGTGCCAGGGATGTCTGGCCCAGCCCTGCCGTCAGGTCTGCCCGAAGCAGGCGATCTATTTTAAGCGGGGACAGGCACATATCGATCAGGACAAGTGCATCAAGTGCGGAAAGTGCATGGGCGTCTGTCAGTACGGCGTGATTCTGCGGATGGAGCGTCCCTGTGCCGTGGCATGCGGAATGAAGGCCATTCACAGTGATGAATACGGACGGGCGGAGATCGATCAGGAAAAGTGTGTCAGCTGCGGCATGTGCCTTGCCAACTGCCCCTTCGGCGCCATTGCCGACAAGGCACAGATTTTCCAGTGCATTCAGGCCATTCGCAGCGAGACGCCGGTCTATGCGGCCATCGCGCCGGCCGTTGCAGGACAGTTCGGAAAGGACCTGACGCCCGAAAAACTGCGGGATGCGTTTATCCGGCTTGGATTCAAGGATGTGGTGGAGGTAGCCATCGGCGCGGATCTGTGCACCATGGAGGAGGCGAAGGACTTCCTGAGTGAGGTGCCGGAGAAGCTGCCGTTCATGGGAACCTCCTGCTGTCCGGCATGGTCGGTGATGGCCAAGAGGGAGTTCCCGGGACAGGCCAAGTGCATCAGCATGGCCCTGACCCCCATGGTTCTGACCGGACGCCTGATCAAACGGCAGCACCCGGGATGCAAGGTGGCCTTTATCGGTCCGTGTGCGGCCAAGAAGCTTGAGGCAAGCCGTCATTCCATTCGCAGCGACATCGACTTTGTCCTGACGTTTGAGGAAGTGATGGGCATGTTCGAGGCGAAGGAAATCAATTTCAGCGAACTTGAATCCATCCAGGTGCCCAGCAGTGCCAGTTCGGACGGACGCGGCTTCTCTGTCAGCGGCGGTGTGGCCAAAGCGGTGGTGAACTGCATTAAAAACATGGATCCTGACCGGGTGGTGCAGGTGGAACGGGCAGAGGGACTCAATGAGTGCCGGAAAATGATGATGCGCGCGAAGGCCGGAAAACTGAACGGCTACCTGATTGAGGGAATGGCCTGTCCGGGCGGATGCATCGGCGGCGCCGGAACGGTTCAGCTGATTCCGAAGGCGGCACAGGAAGTGGACAAGATCTGCAAGATATCGGAGAAGGCCCATGCCTATGAAAGCGAGTATACGGACCTTCTGACGCTCCTTGAGGAATGAGAACCGTCCGAATCAAAAGAACAAAGAAAACCGGGAGGAACAAATGCGCATCGTGATTTCCCCTGCCAAAAAGATGCGGACGGCGGCGGATCCTGTGCCGGAGTCCGAGCCCCGGTTTCTGCAGGAGGCGCGGGAAATCCGGTGCTGTCTTGAGGAACTTCGCCCGGATGAACGGAAAGCCCTCTGGAAATGCAGCGACCGGATTGCCCGTGACGGGGAAAGACAGCTGGCGGAAATGGATCAGGAACCCCGCACATCAGCGATTCTTGCCTTCGAGGGCATTCAGTACCTCTACATGGAACCTGAATCCTTTACCCCGCCGATGCGCGCCTACCTCAAGGAGCATCTGCGGATTCTTTCCGGACTGTACGGCGTCCTGAGACCGTATGACGGCGTTGTTCCGTACAGGCTGGAAATGCAGGCCGGGCTGAAAGCAGCCGGCACCAGAGATCTCTATGCGTTCTGGGGGGATAAACTGTACCGGGAGGTTCGGGCGGC
>Ga0256405_10007133_pt1 | contig 17141 bp, 16 predicted proteins | sample RumenRJG_02DNA_FD_189096 | JGI IMG/M metagenome (GOLD analysis project Ga0256405, IMG submission 189096) | Bovine rumen microbial communities from Lethbridge, Alberta, Canada - RJG_02 | ecosystem: Host-associated > Mammals > Digestive system > Stomach > Rumen | place: Canada: Alberta...
GTATTAGTATTTCTAGAAATAGGTTTGAAATTCATTTAAGAAGCGCTTATCAAGAATTTAATGGAGAATTTTACGTTTTACTAATTGATTTTTCGAAATTTTTTGATAATATTCTGCATCAACAACTACTAAACATGTTTCAATGTTATTTAAATGAATATGAATTCAAATTTCTAACTCAATTTATTCATGAATTTGAAATCGATGTTTCATACATGTCCGATGAAGAGTTTGATTCTAGTTTAAATATTTTGTTCAATTCATTAGAATACTCAAAAATTAAAAATAAATATGACTTAGATGGTTCAAAAATGTTAAGAAAATCTGTAGGAATAGGAAACCAAATATCCCAAATTTCCGGATTGTACTACCCACATGAAATTGATAATTATTGCAAAATTTGCAAAAGTATTAAATACTACGGAAGGTATATGGATGATTCGTACATTTTTCTAAAAACTAAAGAAGAACTACATGCTTTATTAAAAGAAATAAATGAAATTTGCATTAAGCTAGGAATTTTTGTAAATTTTAATAAAACAAAGATAATAAAAAGCTCCAACATTATTCCATATTTAAAAATAAATTACAAATTTAAAGATACTGGAGGATTGATAAGAATAATAAGTTCAGAAACAATCAGAAGGGAATATAGAAAAATTACCAAATACAAAAATTTATTAGATAATGGTAAATGCAATTTAAATGACATAGTTAATTGGTACAAATCTTGGAGAGGTAACTACATAAAATACGATTCAAAATCAAAAATTTACAAACTGGATTTCTACATGATTAATTTATTTAATTTGGATAAAGATTTTATAAAAAAATAAAGATACTGGGAAATATTTCCCAGTATCCTTTTAATTTTAATTATTGCTCAATAATTTTGAAGCTAACATCTGTTCTTCTGTTAAGTGCTCGATGCTCTTCTGTATCATTTTCATACATTGGATTTGATGAACCGTTACCAACTGTGATAATTCTGTTAGCATCAATACCATTAAGGATAAAGTACTGCTTTACTGCATCAGCTCGCTGCTGAGATAACAAAATATTTGCGGTATCGTCGGGATCAGAAATTGGATTTGGGTCAGTATTTCCAGCAATTTCAATGATTGTACCGTCAAGTATCTTAGCAGTTTCGATAAATTCATCCAATGTTGCAGATGCAGTCGTTGGATCGTCAAATTTAGCGGTGTTGATTACGAAAGTAACGGTTGCTGACTGAGTTAATAACGCTTCAGCATCCAAAACTTCCTGCTTGTTTTCTTCTGTCACTTTAGTAACGTTGCTTGTTTCTGTTGTAGCTGACTGAGTTGTGTCCTCAGTAAATGCTGACTTAATTGCATCGTTGTAGCTCTTGTCAAATAACGTGTCACCCATTTCTGGAACTACTGATTCTCCCATTCCTGACCAAATGTCGCACATTGCTGAGTAAATACTCTTTGCTTCATTTCCAAGAATTTCGTCATTATCTGCCCAAGTTGTTAATTTAGCACCAGCGCACTGGTCAAGAATATCCTGGTCAGTTGCAGTTGCAAACATTGGCATTACCGTTTTGATTGTTTCCATGTCTGTCTCGTAAAGTTCTCCAGCCATTAATGTACCCTGGATGAATTTCTGCACTACTTCTGGATTAGCTTCAGCAAAATCCTTATTAAATAAAATTCCCGACATGATTAATGACTTTGAAGATGCTGTTGAGAAGAAGATGTGGGAATCACTCATTGACTGAGCCTGAGATAAGTAAGGTTCCCATGTTGCTGCAACATCAATATCTCCAGCGAAGAAAGCTTTTGCTGTCTCGTCAGATGTTGAGAAGAAAATCAAATTATCAATGATTGATTTTTTGTCTGAATCTGAAAGGTTTGAATTCTGAACAAACCAAACAACCATTGCGTGTGACTCAGAAAACTGAGGAACACCAATTTTAGCATTAACTAAATCATTAACGTTGTTAATGTTTGACTTAGCAATGATTCCATCACCACCATTTGAGAAGTTGGTAACATAAGGGAAGATTACGTCAACCCCAGCATCCTGGAATTTCTTTGATAAAAATGCAACTCGGTTAACTGTGTATCCAGCTGCGTCAATGTCTCCAGAAATTAAGCTGTTTGATGATTGAGTAGCATCATTGATGATTGAAATGTTGACTTTGATTCCCAATTCATCGTAAATTGAACCTGGCTGAGTTGTTAATCCACCATTAGCATCAACCAGTGATTTGTACCCAATCCATTCATCTATCGATAAATTAATGGTATCCGAAGAGGACTTCTCGGTATTAACAACGTTACCGTTTGCATCCATTAATTCTTCCATACTTTTTGTCTTAACTTTGCCGGATTTTATTCCGAAGAACACTCCTACTCCTGCTAAAGCAATAACAACCACCAAAATTAATATTTTGGAAAAGGTTGTTAATTTGTATTGTCCTTTACCTGCCATTTTTCTTATCCTCCATTTAATTTCTATTCACTGGAATTGCTTTCTTTTCTCCAGTGTTGTACTTAGCTTGCAAAGATTTAAGATAATCAAATTTTTCTTGTTTGTAAGATTCTTTTTCTGCGATTTGAAGTTTTGTTTCAAGTTTATTTTGATGAATAACTTTAGCTCCAGCTGCCATTTGAGAAAGCTCTTTGCTTCGGTCCTCCACGGCTTCAATCAACTTATCAACACCATTGGTTCTCTTTAACTCATTTAAGTTGTCAGTAAGCTCAATTAAATTCTGATCATCTTTCATTCTTTGTACTGTTTCTTTTGCTTTTGCTTTTGTTTTTCTAGAGCTCTTTCTGCTTGCTCATGAATCATTGTTGCTTCTTTTACAATTTCTTCGTATTTTGTAACCATTTCGTCAACATTGGCAATCTGCTCAATGATTTCTTGTCTTTCTTCTGCTTTAACTGTAGCTAATTCCATTTGGCCTCGCTGAACTAAATTTTCACATTCTTGCTCAACTTTTCCCAGCCTTTTCTGAAGTCTTCCAAGTTCAGATTTTGATTCCTCAAATTTACCAACTGCTAATCTTAAACTTTCATCTGACTTATTGTAAACTTCTTGAAGCTCGTTAATCTTTCGATCGTAAGCAGCTTTTGCACCTTCAGGAGTTGAAGCAACTTTTTTAATAAATATTCCGCCACCTCCCATACATAAAGCTCTTAATTCTGGAAATAAAAGCAATGCAAGTCCAAATATTGCAAATGCAATAATTATCAGTAAAACAATTAAATCCATTTTCGCTATTCTCCTTTAATAAATTTAACAAGATTGTCAATTCTTTCAACTTCTGCAGTGATTTTTTCAGTAGTTGTCTTAATTGTCTCCTTGTTATTAGCAATTAAAGCTTCATTTTCAGCTATTGCTTTCTTTAATTCTTCAATTTTTGCCTCAGCCTGCTCATTTTCTTCAGATAATTTCTTAGAAAGATTACCCAAAGTTTCACCAAGAATAAATGATCTTGTTGATGCATCATCAACTGCAGCTTCAACGCTAAGTCCAACTGTTTGCATTATTGAAGCAACGGTCGCTCTCTTAGTTTCAGTCACCATTTCCTTTGGTAAAGTATTTGAAAGTTCTTCCACCTTAAAAATTGAGTTACCAAGGTCAGTTAAATTGTTCTTTTCGTAAGTTTCAGCAATAATATCTGTCGAATCTTCGTTAACTTCTGCTACTTCAACTTCCGGCTCAGCAGAATATTCTCCCAAACCAGCTGCTAAAGTACTAAGATCGATCTCCTCTTCCTCGGTTTCTTCTTTTTCAATGAATAGATCTTTAAATCCCATCACATTTTCCTCCCTAGTTTTTCAATTTCTATAACTTTATCACAAAGTTTGTAAGCTTCATCTTTGCTGTGAGTTATCATGATTATTATGTTTTTGTCATTGCTGTGGTCATTTTTTATTAATTTCTGCATGTTAGCACGAGTTTCTTCATCCAATGCTGATAAAGGTTCATCCATCAGTACAACTGCAGGCTCCATGAAGATTGTTCTGGCTAAAGCAAGTCGTTGTTTTTGACCACCTGACAATTGAGTTGGGTAAGAATCAAACTTTTCTCCCAATCCAACTAGTTTTAAAATCTCTTTAGCAACGGTAATGTTCTTCTCGGTAACATTTCCACCAATTCTTTTAACAATTAAGACATTTTCCAAGCAGGTTAACCAATCAAACGACGTGTAGTTCTGAAACATCATGTAAATCTTGTCGTCTCTGGCATTCTTAAACGGATTTCCATTAACCAAAACCTCACCTGCTAATGGCTTTAGCAACCCGCACATTGTTCTTAACAACGTTGTTTTACCAAAACCCGAAGGTCCAATTAACCCATAAATTTTGTCATCTTCAAATTTGTAGTCAATTCCGGTTAAAATTGGATTATTTTTCTCGTAACCGATGCTTAAATTCTTTAATTCAACCATTTTTATTCCTCCTGGGCTTTGTAGTACTTCCACTTAAACGTTTTCCTTACTAAGAACTTTCCTAGCGAGTCACAAATAACGCTCAAAATTGTTATCACGATGATTGACATGAAAACCATGTCAGTTCTTCCCCTAGAAGAAGATTGTTGAATTATCCATCCTAAGCCGTATCTTGCATTGATGGTTTCACAAACCGCAATGTAGGAAAATGAAGTACCAATCATGACGATAAAGCTGTTCATTATCGATGGTAAACTGGCTGGAATTTGAATTTTGGTTATTAATTGCAATTTTGTCATTCCAATTGTTATTCCGGTATTGATTAAGTCTTCATTAATTTCATCCAAGCACAACAAAACGGTTGGCATCATGTAGACAAAAGTAGCAATAAACAAAAATGCAACCTTCATTGTTTCATTAATTCCAAACCACATGATTAAAAGTGGATAAAATGCGGTAACTGGCAAATACCTCATTGCTGCGGCTATTGGTGCTAAAATGTCGCTAGCAATTGGAACGTTGAAAATTAGCAATCCAATTGGTAACGAAATTATTGTTGACAAAATGGTAGCCAAAGCTATTCTTCTTAACGAATAAATTGTTGCTAACCAAAGACTACCATCTTTTAAAGTCAGGGCGAGGTCTTCAAAAACCCTGCTAGGAGCAGGAACAAAGATGGGGTTGGCATGCTTTGAACCAATGCTCCACAAAATTAAAATTGCAAAAACTAGCAAAATTCGTTTTATTACCAATTTTGACAATTTAGTTATTTTATTTTTCACTTTTATTCTCCTTAAATTAATCCATCACTATGATTTTTTCAATATTTTGAATAGCTGTTGATATTTCACCTTCACCTTCTTCCGTTTTGTATTTGATTGCAACTGAGGTGATGTCGGAAACTTTCGTAATATTAATTTCGGTAACATTTTCAATTAACTCATCTTTACCATCTGCCTGACGCAAAACCTTTTTTGGATTAAGAAAAGTAATTTCGGTGGCAACTCCACCGAAATTTTTCAATATTTCTTTCTCGATTTCGTTCATTTTAATTACTCTCCTTTATTTTTTCTTCGTAATCCCAAATAATGTTCCCACTTGTTATCGCTGATTCGTAGTCATCGTAACCTTTAAACTTAATAACGTCAGCAAAAGTGTTGTCAATCTCGGTACTGTGGGAAATTAAGAACAGTTGCTCAATGTTTAAAATCTTCATTGAATGGAACAAAACCTCAGTAAACTGAGAATTAACGTGAGCATCCAGGTTTGCAGTTACTTCATCCAGTTCAGCAATGTTAAAAGTTGTGCTAGCTTGATGCAAAAGCACCAAATTAATTATTAAACTCATCATTGCTATTTGAGAAGATGATCCCGAACTAATGTCGTCAACCGGTAAACCTTCACCAATGAATGGAATTCTGAACTCCGATTCGTTAATAATGAAATCAAGTAGCTGGTAAGAACCACCAAACAACATTGCTAAGATTTCGTTAGCCAATTCCTTGGTTTTGCTCATGTAGATTTGCATGAACAACGTTTGAATTCCTCCACCTGTTGGTGAGCAGTACTTCTTGATTGTTTCAATTGTGTCGTAGCTTTTCTTGTATTCGTCAAATTCTTTGTAGTACGAATCCAATAAAGTTAGCTGCCCATTAATTGTTGAAATTTCGTTCTTAATTGGAACCAAATCCTGGTTAATAACTTCAATTTCTGCTTTTAAATCATTGATTACCGAAACAGCTTTTAATGCTTTTGATGATTTTTCTTGATATTTTTCCAAGCCGGCATTAACTGTTTCCAATTCCTGATTTAAATTCAGCCAAGTGTTGTAGATTCTCGAATAAATTTCTTCAGTATTGATAATTTTGTTAATGTCTGCAATTATTTCGTTATTTGAATCAATTTGTTTCTTTAAATCAATTATTTCTTGATTAAGATTTATTTGTTCTTGTTTAAGTCCTTCTAGAATTGCTTTACTTGAATTTAGCAATTGAACTTTCTCTCGATAATTTTTGTACTCAACTTCCAAAATCTTTTCTTGTTGCAATGAATAATCAAGCACCTTTAGCAAGTTTAATCCATCAGTAAGGTTCCCGTGATCACGAATGTTGTTAAATGAATTTCCATTAACCAACATTAATTCAAAATTCTCCAATAGCTCTGGATAAAAATGAGCAATCCCTTCTTTGTTATCAAGAATTAACCTTCTTATCGCATCTAATTCCGTGCACTTAAGAATCAAAGAATTCTTGTAATCAATTTCTTCTTGATTTTTCGATAAAGTATCAGAAAGATTTAAAATTTCTAGCTGAATTCCCTCCAAATCTTTCAATGGATCACCGATGATTGATTCTTTTAATTTCAATGCATCATTAATGAATGGGCATGAATCAATTTTGCATTTAGTTGGTCGGTTTTCTAAAACAGCAAGGATTGAAATTTCTCCTTGGATCTTAGCCAATTCTTCCTTTAACTGGGAAATGTTAGCGCTTATCTGGTTTTGCTCATTCATCAGCATTTTCAACTTGAATTTGCAATCAGGATCAACGATGAATTCAACATCGGAAGATGACAAATTATCAGAAAAATGATCAACCAGCTGGATAAATTTATCACAAAAACTTATTAAGTTGGTAATTAAAATAATCATTCCTGGATCATTTGGAATCTTAAGAGAATTCAATGCTTTATTTAAATCTTGAATGTCGTTTTTGCATTTAGCGTACTCTTGAGAAATCGAATCACTAACATCCATTTTTGAAATGTCTGATTCAATTGTTAAAATCTGGTTAGAAATCTCGTTTAATCTGTTTGATTTTTCTTTCCAAGTATTAGTTGTTTCATTCAATTTAGCAGTTGTTAATTCTAGCAAATTTTTATCGTGCTCGTATCGTTCATTTATTTCTTCTTTTTTGATTTTTGTGTTGTGGAAGTTAATGTTCAAAGAAGTTTCGCATTCAACAATTGCTGCTTCCAACTGAACTTTTTTATTTGTCAATTCTTGAATTTCTTTAGCCTCATCTTCATCAATTGAATTCTTAGTTTGAATTGCAACGATGTTGTTGTTGTCTTCCATTATTTTTTGATTAAGGTTGAATTCTCTAGATTGAAGGTTAATTAATCTTTGTTCAAGTGTTTCTTTTGAACCAATGTTTTGAATTTTTGTGTGAAGTGTTCCAATGTGGGATTTGTAAATCAATGATTTCTTGTTTAAAGTTTTAAACATTGAATTGTAAATCTCCAAGTTGTTGATAATGTTTGAAACGAACTTCTTTCTTTCTGCCGGAGTCTTGTCTCCAAGACCCCTGTCGATGCTGCTCAATCTTGATAATGACAAATAATTGGAATCCAACTCGAACTCTGAGAAAATAATGTCCTTGTAGCTGGTGATGTTTCCATTTTCATTTAATTCAACCCCGTTTTTCTGAACGTAAGCCTTGGTAGTTTTTCTACCTTTAGCATCGGCTGGGGAAATAATTTGAATGTTGTAAACGTCTACCCCATTTGTGAGGACTAAATCCTTTTCTGCTGTTTGATTTGGAATAAAATCATTGCTGGGATCAGGAAATGGGTTAAGATGTTCCATTGCTGTGCTCTTACCTGTCCCGTTGGCTCCGGTAATCAGCACAATGTTATGCTGACATTTGGAAAAATCAATATCGATTTCGTTTAACCCCATTCCGTTGTAAAATCCAATGTAGTTTTTAAACTTTGCTCTCAGGTATCGCATTATTTGCTTATCTCCTGTAGTTTTTTCTCTTGAAAATCATGTATCTTAAAACAATTTCTTCTAAAGTTCTAGGAGTGTAAGCCATCCAAGGCATCATGCAACCAACGTTGTAAGCTCTTAATTGCTTTTCTCCTTCTCTCCTTGGATGCCCATCAGTTACATAATCACCTCGATTAATTCTCTCGATTGCATCTTGGACGATTGTTTCTTCTACTGAATTGTGAACGTGCCCGTACAAATGAATTGTTCCACGATGCTGATTATTCCACATCAAAATTGGATAATGGGAAAGAACAACTCCTATTGATTCTTTTCTAGTTGGGTCATTTTCTTTTGGAAGCACTGTTTGAATTTCCTTGTAATCGACAATTTCCTGGAACAGCTGCTGGTAACGATAATCCTTAATTTGATCATGATTACCTTTAATCAGAACTTTGTGGCCTTTTAAAGTTGAAACTAGTTTAATAAGTTCAATATTTGTTCCTCGCATTGAAATATCCCCAAGAATGTAAACGGTATCCCCATTAGTAACTTTTTCATTCCAATTTTTAACAATATCCTCGTGCATTTGCTCGACATTTTCAAATGGACGACGATCAAAACCAATACATTTCTCATGAAATAAATGCAAATCGCTAATAAAGTATTCCATTAACTATCCTCCTTGTTAAGTGCTTTTGCAAAATTCTTAACTAATTCATTTTCTTCTAAAGAAGTTAAACATTTAAGCACATCTTTCTCGTCGTATTTAAATCCAGTGTTTGTTAAAAACTTGTTTCTAACCTTAGCAGCCTCAGAAATAAAAGAATACAATCCATCTTCCTCAATTTGAATATTTTTCAAACCAGGCCCATGTACAAAATCAACCCTTTGAAATCCCGCTGCTTCAAAAATTTCATCTTTATCTTTGTGATTTAATTCATTTTCAATTATGCTTTCAGCTTTCAATTTAGCATCATCCAAACAATGAACAATTTCAAACATTAAATTAATTTTTTCTTTGTGCTTTTCGTAATATTCTCCATTAATTTGAAAAAAGGTAACACATAAAATTTTTCTTATTTCTTCTTTGCTTAGCATTTAAATCTCCTTAACTCCATTTTCTTTAACATTGAAGTTTATTAAATTTGTGAAATCAGCAATAACATTTAAATCCACCGCGCTAGGATACATTTTGTCGGAATTCTCATCTTTGGTCCATTTAATTCCGTAAACTCTGCCGCAATTTTTGCATTTAATGTGGTCAAATGCTCGTATTTCTTGTCCTCTTGATTCTCTTCCAAATTTATCAATAAAAACTAAGGAATTAACTGCTCCACATTTAACGCATTCATTTTTTCTATCAAAATAAAATGGCAAAGTTGTTTTATTAGCTTCAACTTTTAAATCAATTCCGTAATTTTCTAAGTTAAACATTTCTTTCTCCTTTTAATATTGACGCCACTGAAAGAGATACAAATCGTTGCACCAAGGACAATTAACCACATAAACAGAAGAAAATTTATTCACTTGCTGCATGTCTTTTTCAGTGAATTCGTATTCGCATCCACATTCCTCACATTTTTGAATTATTTTTATTTTATTGAATCGTTTCTCAGGAATTCCTTCCTTAATTATTTTCATCTTCTTTTTCCTCAGTAGTAGCATCAACAACTTCATTTAAATTTTGATCCAAAACAGTTATTATTTCTGGAGCAATAACTTCTGGAACCGGTGATAATTCTGGTTTAGCATATTCAAAATCCTCAATAGTTTTCTTTACCATTTCACAATAATCTTCTTCACTTGTACCCGTTTTTATTGCAAATTCATAAGCATACTTGAGTTTTTCGATTTTAACTGCATCATTTAACGCTCCAGAAATAATGCCCCATTCATCAAATTTCAAATCAAGAATATTATCAAGAATCTGGAAAATAATGATGAAATAATCAATGCATCTTCTTAACGAAACTCCTTCTCCGGAATACAAATCTTCTGGAGAATCAATAATATTAATATTTTTCGATTCTAAATAAATATCGAAAAGTTCCAAAACTAAAGATGAGAAAAATTCAATTGAACGTTTTCTATCATCAATTATTTTCTTACCGGCAACAAAGAAATGAACGTTAACATCCTGTCCATGAATTGGGTCAAACGACATAAATTCTCGATAAGCACAATCAATGTCCTGATCATTAATAAATAAAATTTTGAAGAATGAATTTAAATAAGAAAAACTCAATGAAGTATCAAAATAATTTCTAACGTCAATATTTAATGTTTCAGTTAACTTATCAAGAAAAATATCTTCCTCAATTGAAGAAGATTCAATATTGTTATTAAAATCAATGCATGAACCAATTTCGGTTTGAAAAGTTAATAAATCGTAAGTTTTCTGAATTGACTTTCCTATTCTTTTAATTTCATACTGTTTACTTAGCCAATTTAAATAGGCCATTTCATAAATATTATTCATAAATTCTAATCCTCCATTCTTAATAATAATATCTGATTATTTTGCATTTTAAAAAATAAATACCACTGAGAGAATTTTACTCCCAGTGGTAAATTAATTACTTTTTTGCTTTTAAGCAAGTAGTCGGATTCACAACAGTCATTTCTTCTAATTCACCTTGAGCAACAATTTTTGTATCAATGTACCTAGGCATTGCAGGGGAATCAGATAACTGAGTGAATTTAACTCTTCTACCATTCACTGTAACTGTTCCAGGAACAAATTCCTTGCCAGACTTGGACAAAATGTTATTCTTTTCATTAATTTGCAGTTCCGAATAAAGAAAGTATTTGTAAGCCATGATAAATTCCTCCTTCTAAAATTAATGGATTGTGAATAAGGATTTTTGATTGGCTTCTTCCTTTTCCATTTCTTCCAATTTGTCTGCATATCTTGTGTAAAGAACTCCAAGTGGATCTTTAATATTAATAATTGGGCATTCCAATTTGTCAATGTCAAGAGCTTTTTGAATAATTTCATCTCTTCTACTAATGAAATTTGGCATTGGAGCATCACCAGTGAACGATATTGGTGACGTACATCCTTCATTGTACTCATCATTTAATGGTTTAAAATTGTCTCTCCATTCGTTTGGTTCTTGATAATTCGAGAAGGAATCATCATTTCCGTACAACTTAGCCATTGGACAAATCATTCCAGACATTCCTGGATCAGATGCTGAAGAAGCATCCATGTCGAGAATTCCAACATGAGAAGGATCAACGTATCGATAAACTGGTTGAATTGCTGTTCCATCTTCACCTAAACCTGAAATTCCTTTGTAAGTGTATTTAAGTGCTGTCAATGAATCCAGGTCGTTAACCAAATCGTTGTATGAAACCAGGTTCGACATCAAAGCGATGTTGTTAATTATGTACATTGGAGTCGTGTAAATTGCTTGAGCAACTTTCTTTAATGTTACCTTTGAGCCAAGATTAGAAATTCGCACAATACTTTTTGACAATTTATTTGCATAAACTGCAGCAATGTACTCAGCTATTCGAATTCGTTTTGTTGTAACGTCGGTATTTTCTTTAACTCTTAAGTTAGAAAATTCTCTCATCATCCAACGAAGAACACAATAAATATTTTCCTTATCCTGCATTGGCAAATGTAAATTATTTTTGGTTCCAATGTCGTAAATTCTCTCAATTGAATCCAACACGAATGCACCTTTAACAACATTAGCATTTTTATCAAAAGCCATTCCCAAATTATTTAACCAAAATCCAGGATAGTAAAGCATGTCAACCGTCGTGTCTTTCCTAATCGCATCAAAAATTGTGGCAACAAAAGATTGAACTACAGAATCCTCATCAAAACATTTCTTAAAAACAGAAATGTAGATGTTGTTCTTTTCAAAACAATACCAATTATCGTCCAATATTGGTGAACTGCTAATATTAATGCAATTAAATCCCATGAACTGCATTGCATTGTAAATTCCACCGTAGGCTGCAATTATGTAATAAAGAACATTAACTGTTGTTCCAAAAATAATTGATTGGTATTCAATTGCTTTTATTGCTGCTCCAGTATGAATGTCTCTCAATTTGTCATTAAACCCTCGGAACATTCTTACTGGGATGAACATTGTCTTTAAAGTAACAGTGTCGACTTTACTTTGACTAGCTGTTGAGTTATTGTAGGTGGAACCATCAACAATCTGGAAAATTGTTGTGTAATAATTTCCTGCCAATTTGAAATAATATTTATTAACGAATCTAGGAATTGCAATTAAAACTTCCAAAATTTCTTCAGGATCAAAAACTTCTGTTGTAACTCCATTGTCTTCAACTCGCTCAAGTCCATTGTGACGAATGAACCATTTAACCTTAATCAAAATAATGTCGGTATCACGAATGTTGATGAAGTCATAATTATTTGCATCTTTTGAGCCTTTCTTCTTTCGGCTTTCTTCATGATTTCTTAAGGTATTGTAAATTTCCTCATAATTCTCAATAACTTCAAAGCTTAGCAATTTCAAAGTGTAATACTTATCACCTTCGCAAGACAAAATTACCTGCTTGATTGCTTCGATAATTGCATCACTATCTCTTTTGAAAAGCTCTGGGTTAAATTCTTCTCGATGAGTTTCATTAAATTCCCTCATAAATCTAGCTTGATCTAGTGGCATTGATTCGTCCTCCAATCAAATTATTCTTCAAAATCTTCATCATCATTATTTTCATTACTTTCAAATGACAAAGATTCAACTTCATCACTAACAGGTTCGGTTAATGAAACTACAACTTCTTTATTCATTGGATTTGGAACATCTGGACTCTTGTCTTTAAAAATCAAGATTGCTTCCATATCACAATTTTCACAAAATCTTTTAATAATTTTCAAAGTTGCATTATTATTTTTAAGCTGGCGTTTGTCATTTGGAAAATTTTCTCCAAATCTACCAGCGTATTTATCAATATCAATATGCTTGGCATTTAATGCCATTTTCAAAGCCCTCATTTCGGGTTGGTCTGACTCCCTGATTGGGACATTTGTTATGTTGTCGGGTGACGTAATGAATGGTTCGTCTAACTTTTTCATTGCATCTCCCTTTTTAATGAGCTCTTTAATGTCGTCAGAATTACTCATTGAAATAAAAGTATCTGGGATGTATTTATTTTGAAATGCTTCGTCGGGCATAACATCAATAGTTGCAACATTTCCTATTGAATAAACCCCTGGAATATTAGTAAGAGCTGAATATTCACCTTTAATAGGTAAATAAACATTTTCGTTTTTTATTGACTTGACAGCATATGACCCAGCTTGGTGCAATTCTTGATTTTCAAACAATTCATCTCTATCAATAATGTCAAAAATCTGGCCATTGATTGCTGCTCTAGTAACTGACGTATTTAATTTAGGAATCTCCATAATGATTTACCTCTTAAAAAAGAATTAATTCATCATTTTTAAAGAACAAAAATATTGAGTACACTGATTGATGTGTGCTGCCATCAAATCAATGTACTCGTAATCATGTGGTTAAATAAAAATCATTTAGAAACTTTAATTATTTTTCAATACTTGCATCGTCCTTGATGAGCTGCTTTACAAGACCATCCATTTCGATAGCAAATACCTTTTCGCCGTTTTCAACAGCAACTCTACCAACAAATACACCGTCGAGTTCTACACTAACTTCTTCTGTTTCGCTAGCGTTCTCATCAAGCCACTTCTTAAGATAAATAACTGACTCAACAAGTAAGCTCTCGAAAGCTGCAGAATCCTTAAACTGGAGACCGAATTTATCGCCAGCATAGCTAATGAAATAAGGCTGAACCTGCCCGTCACCTAAAGAACAAACTAAAGCATTCTCTGGAACGTCTTCTTCATTGAATGACCATGCTAATGACCAGTTTCCTGGCTGATTTGGATCATCGGCATTTTCGAAATACTGAACAAAACCAGCTGCAATGAAAACACCATTTACTGCTTTAAGAACTAAAGCTGCTGGCTTTTCCTTTGACTTGATGTTTGATAACAAGTTTGCAGAAGCTGTGAAAAGAATATCATAAATCTTCTCAAGATGTGCAGGTCCGAAATCCCAACGATACTTATCATGTAGGCATTGTGAATAAAGTGCAGGTAATTGTGTTTCTAATAATTTCATTGTTGTTTTCCTCCCTTAGGATTCCATTTTTTGGTTAAAATATCATTTTCTTTTTAATTAAAACTAAATCTCCTTTCAAATCAATAATATCTGACTGATTAAAGATTTAATTTAATTCCAATAATTGCTTCAGAATTTTCAATAAAGTCATTAAGCGTAATTATTTTTGTATTTGGATTGTTTTGAGCTTTGGTAACTTTTCCACTAGAATAACCTTCGTATGGAATTATCAAAATATCGGTTCCTCTTGTGACCGAACCATCACCAGCATGAAATCCTGCTGTAATTAATTGTTCTAGTAATTGTTGATTTCTAAATCCCGATATTCGAATTTCTCCTTTATTGCGACTTGATCGGCCTTTTGTTTCAATAAGTTTAACGTTATTTAAGATAAATAAAATGTCAGGTTCAAAGAATTCCCATTCATCAGCAATTGTTCTTGCTGTGACTGGTCCAATATTTGGAATTTGAGAAATTCTTCTGTAGAAATAATCAGAATCTTTTCCACAATCGAGATACAAATTTTCCAATTCTCCCAGTGTCAAATATTTAAGAATTCCCTCCCACTTTTTATGAGCAATAGAAGAGAATCCGAGTGCTCCTAAAATAATGAAATCCCTTATTCCTTCAGTTTTCAGCTTGTTTAACTCCTCGTAAAATTTAACTCCATTCGCGCTCCCCAGCGTTTTGACATACTCATCCTTAGAAATGTTGAATATTTCGAAAATGTGGGTACATCCGAGTGCGTTAAACGAAGCATCCGCAAATCCTTTAATATTCATTTTGGCAAACATGTTGGTCATTCTCTGCAAGCTTCTACCTTGGCAATGAATATTTGGACATAGTAACGATTTTCCGCTACTCGATACTACTAAATCTGCTCCACAAATTGGACATTTGGTGATTATTTGACAAATTGGCTCCGGATTATCTCTGTTGTGCTGGCATTCCACTCTTGAAACGTAAGGCATGACGTCATTAACGTATTTAACGTTGATAATGTCTCCACATTTAAGTCCCAATTCGGTAAACCTATTTAAAGAAGACCCAGTTGATTTTGTATGAATGGTTCCAAAGAACTCAACCGGGTCGTAATGAATCATCGGGGTAATGTTTCCATGCTGTCCAACCTCGTAAGTGTAACCCCTGAAGATTGTTTGTTTTTCCAAAGGCTCAAATTTAACTGCCATCGAATATTTGTTGATAAAATTTTCTCTTCCAAGTGCTTCTCTGATGTCATTATCAACGTAGCTGACGACAATTCCATCGTACATAAAATTCAAGTAATCCCTAGCAAGCTTAGCTTCATCCCAGAAAACTTTAATGTAGTAAAGCAATTCGGGTACTGTTCCCTGGAAGTAGCAATATCTCAATGGTTCCCCATGAGAAACAAAGACTTTATTTAAAAATTCAATTTCTTCAATTCTATTATTAATAGGATGAGGAAATTCATCAAGATCCAATGCTAGCGGAACCAAAGTAATTAAGTCTTTGTAAAGGTACGCATCCGATGCTCCAAATAAACCGACGATTGCGGTTCTACAGTTAGCGTACTTTGTTTGTCTTAATTCGTTGAATTTCGCTAAATTGGTTTTTGTCATGATTGCTTCAAACTTAACACCAACGTCAGGTTGACCAATCATGCATCTTGCTTGTTTAAACACATAATCTTTTAGCATCGGAGTAATGTCCGAAGCTTGTCCAATTCCAGTATCACCTCTAGTACGAGCTGAAGACAAGGTAAGTCCGCAATCCGCTTCAACTGAAATACCGTCGTACTTCAATTCACAAACGATTCCTAGTACTCTATCTGGCCTAAAAATTCCCCTACTGATGTGGTTCTGGAAAAAGTCCCTTTCAAGGACTTTTACGTTATTATCGTCGAATACTCCAGCATCAATTGCATCTTTGTTAGTTACAAATTTTGCTTTATCTAGGGTTCCGACAAGTAAAGGATGATTATGTTGTGTATTGTGTGAACGTTTTGTTATCTTTTCTTGAGTAAAACTAATTGGTGACTCGTAAAAATCATATTGATTTAAACGAGGCATTCCTTTACGCATGATTTTATCACTAACCATTTGATGAAATTCATCTCGCTCTGGCACTTTGACAAAGATAATTGGACTCGTGTAAATTTCCTGTGGATTATTTATGTCGTTTTGTATTGAGTTCTTGAAATTAACAACCGCTGATCCAACTTGGAAATTCGAGTCATATTTTTTATATTTTTCTAAGAGCAAATCATAAAATCCATCTTCAACTGGAAGCACAGTCATATCTGTTCTGTTGTAAAGAACATTGCAGATCATGATGATTTTCCTAAGCATCTCAACTTGTTGACTGGTTAATTCTTGAATCTCGTAAAGTTCCAATGCTGTTTGGTTAATTATTGATCGATTTTTCACAGTAATCACGCTGGCATTGCCAACCATTAAAGCATCGAAAATCGAATCAACATCATTTTGATTAGCCACAACTCATCCTCCTTTCACTTTAATAATATCTGATTGAAACAAATATTAAAATTATTTGTACCAATCTGAATTAACGAAAAAGGAAGGTATTCCTTTTTCGATAATATCCAAATAAACGACGAAAAATACGTCGGAATAATTATTAGGATTAATAGTCGGATCTTTTTCTACTAATTCAAATATGCTTTTTTGAACAGTATGTTTTAAATCCTCAAAATTTACATAAGTATTTGCATCTTCCAATGGAATTGCTTTTTTTCCATTGATACAGATTGAGCAAATCTCATCAAGCCATAAATAACACAAATAATCTTTGCATTTATTAAAATTTTTAATCTGCTCCAACGCAGCTATCCTAATAATATTTTTAACATTTGAGTGAAGTT
>Ga0256405_10007134_pt1 | contig 17134 bp, 19 predicted proteins | sample RumenRJG_02DNA_FD_189096 | JGI IMG/M metagenome (GOLD analysis project Ga0256405, IMG submission 189096) | Bovine rumen microbial communities from Lethbridge, Alberta, Canada - RJG_02 | ecosystem: Host-associated > Mammals > Digestive system > Stomach > Rumen | place: Canada: Alberta...
TCCGGGGCTGGCGGAGATCGGTGCATGGAAGGCGTGGCAGAAAATGAAGGAAGCCGACCAGGGACTGATCCTGGTGACCGGAAGGACGGGAAGCGGCAAGACAACCACGCTGGCGGCCTTTATCGAGGAGCTTAACAGGGAGAAATCGTATCATATCGTCACATTGGAAGAAATCAGTATCCCAAATATAATACAAATGTACGAAGTCCTTCGGCCCTTTATATATAAGGGGTTCGAGGGACTTCGCACATTTTCGGGCAGGAAGCTTTATATCATAAAATGACAAGCTGTCGGCGAAAATTAGGGAAGGGTTGTGCAGTGATATGTCACTTATCAAGACGCAAAAAACGAGCCTGCTTCGAGAATCGACTCCCAAAGCAGACTCACCATAGAAAAGCCTTTGGTTAGAGCATAGCCCTTAGTTCCGTCAAGCGTTGTAGTGTCATACCCGTTTTCTTGACGATAGTATCAAGGGGCAAATTATCCTTGAGCATACGGATAGCCTCCATAACTCTATTCTCACCGTTCTTTTCGCCCTCTGTCTTTGCTCTCTCAGCGATACCCAATGCCAAACTGCCCATCTTCGTCAACTCCTCTTCCATGACCGGTGTCAGCACCAAGTCGTAGTCCCGTTTCAAAATCGTCTTTTTCTCTGCCGCATCAGCTCCTCATTATTATGGAGGAGCTGATGCCGTTCAATCATATCTGTTTTTCGTATTTTTCCTGTTCATTTGCGGGGATTTTCAAGGCATCCATAGTCTGGCGGGCATCCCAACCGGAGGTTTCCATCAGATTTCGGATGTTGCTGACCATTGCGGAATCCCATCCTTTAGATTCACCATCAGCGTACCCGGCATTCCTCGCTTGATTCAGCCCATTCTCCCAAGCGTTCATCATGTCAACCACATCTCCTTCCTCGTCAAGAAAAATATCAAATCCCGTCACAGTCTTGATAAGGCTTGCCGTGTTTCGATTCACGTGCCTGAAGTGTTCTTTCCCTTCCATCCAGTCCATATTGTCGTCCTGCTTGTGCTTGATGCACTCGAAAAGGACACCAAGCTCCGTGCGAAACTTGCCAAAGTCCTCGATTTTATCAGGGGCGAGGAGGTTCAGCCGATAGTCCGGCACAAAGGTTAGTAGCTCTTTATTTTCCACGGCCAGCATTTCGTGGAGAGTGAGAGGTCCATTCCATGCTTCCGTGTTGAGGCTGATGACCAGAGTAATGACAGGCATCAGTCTGTCCTCTCTTTTCAGACCGGAGAGAAATTCCCCACTGACCATCTTATCTTTGTTTTTGCGGTGCTCAGTTGCAATGTCCGACACTTGCTGGGCATAGCTCATGGCATCGTAGAGCATATTCCTTACAGGGAGAGCATAATGGGTCTCTGCCTGTATCTCGATGCCCAACATGAGGTAGTAAGCCTGATTATCCTTCATCGCTGTGTAGAGCTTCAGAACATCCCGGATTTTCTGGATTGGCTTTTTGGTGTCGTTGCCGTAGGGGAGGACGATAGCTGTCGTATCCAGCGGTGTCAGGCCCTCCGGCTTAATTACGTCCCTGCCGCCGTACACCCAATAGTTGAAGGCATCCGCCACCTTGTCCGGCGATGACAGGTATGCCTTAGCCTCGGTATCAATTGCTCCCATGGGCATCACATCCCCCTATTGTTGCCTATATTTTACCATGTCTGCTCCGCTCTCTCAAGATGGGCGGAACATCCCCCATGGATTCCATTCGACGCAGTGATATGAATATCCTGCTACCGAGGGCAAAAAGAGGAATTGTCGGTTGTCATGGCGAACTAATCTAATAAGAATGTAGTGAGGCACGTGCCTCTTACCGGGAGGCATGCCTAATTTGTCTTTGAGCGTTACTTTGTCCATGATGGCACGGAGTTCCTCGAAGTTACGTCCTACCTCCGAGCCTTTCCCCGCCATGGTTTCCAAGAGAACAGTCGTAGAACTTTCCGGGAACATGGCTTGATTCAGCCCTTCGGCGATAAGCTCGATGCCCTTCTCAATCCCTTGTCCCACATGGCTGCCAGGGTGGAAGTTGTAGTAGTTGCCGGGGATGGCCTCCATGCGGCGAAGGTCATCGGTGAGCATCTCCGAAGCAAAGGTGCGGATATGCATTCGCCCCCGTGCCGGCTTTGCTTGCAGGCAATTTTCTTTCATGACATACTCTATCCGGCACCGTAAAAGCGGGTTAGTATCTGTGCGGAAATACGAAAGCAGGATATTTTCATGAAAAATGACTATCTGGTGAAGAAAACCTACAATTCCTTTATGATGATTTCTGTTCTGTCAGTGTTGGCAGCAACGCTCGGCATCCTGATTGACAATGTGGTCGCCGGGATGATGCTTGGACAGGAAGCCCTGAGCGCCATGAGCATTGTTGGCTCGCTGTCCTACGTGTTCTCCTGCCTGGGCAATCTCTGCGTCATCGGCGGAACAATCAAGGCAACCCAGGCACTCGGGCGTGGCGAAAAGGATGCCCCGAGCAATTACTTTTCCATCACGATCCTCTTTTTTGCGGCCATCAGCCTGCTGATTGCCGGGTGGGGGCTCCTTTTTCCTGAGACGCTCGCTGCCCTGCTGGGTGCCAGGGGCGATCTTGTTGAGCCATCCACCCGGTTTTTGCAGGGGTATATGTGGAGCGTCTTCCCGAACCTCGCTATGTTCTCCCTGAACAATTTCGCAAAAATCAGCGGGTCGCCCCATCTGCCGCTATATTCTATCCTGGCGATGACCGTGGCGGATGTCGTGCTGGACCTTTTGCTGGTGCATCTGGGGATGCTGGGACTGGGGCTCGCCACAACCTTCGGTTATGTGGCTGGCTTAGGGGTATCCTGTCTTTATTTCCGCGGCAAGAACCACAGCCTGCACTTCGTTCGCCCCGGACGGTTCCTCCATGGGCTCACGGATATGATGCGAACGGGGCTTCCAACAGCAGCGGTCAGGCTGGGAGAGGGGCTTCGGGCAATCATGCTGAACCACCTCCTGATTATCGCAGTCGGGGCAGGAGCTCTTGCGGCTTTGAATGTCAGGACACAGGCCAACAACTTTTTTGGTGCAGTGGCACTTGGGATGAGCCAGTCCCTGCTCCCCGTGGTCGGACTTTTCTACGGGCAGGAGGACCGCACATCCCTGAAGGAATCCCTCTGGTACAGCATTCGGAAGGGAATCCTGCTCAACCTCATTGTCTGCATTTTCTTGTGCCTGTTCTCTGAGCAAGTCGCGTCTATTTTCGGGATTCGGGATGATGATGTCAGGGAAATGGCAGGGCTGGCCATCCTGTTTCTTGGCATTTCGCTGCCCCTGCGGGGAGCCAACTGCACCCTGATCAATTACTTCCAGGCCACCAAAAGAGTGCCGCTTGCCACCTGCCTCAGCATTCTTCAGACCTTTGTGCTGGTCTGTGCATGCTCGGCTGCCCTGATTGGCCCGTTCTCCGAGGCGGGGGTATGGATTGCCTTCCTTCTGGCTGAAATCGTCACATTTGTCCTCATTGTTGCCTATGCTTGGATTTGCCGGAAACGCCTGCCCAAGTCCCTGGAAGACCTGATGCTCCTGAAGGATGGCTTCGGCGAGACAGACCAGTTTGAGATCTCCGTCAAAAACACAACGGAGGATGTCGTCAAGGCTGTGGATGCCGCTATGGCTTATGCGGAAGCAAGAGGCGTGGACAAGCGGAAAATCAACGCCATCGGCCTCATGATCGAGGAGGTTGGAACCAACATCGTCCGCTATGCCTTTGAGGACAAGAAGAACCACTGGCTGGACATTTTCATGCTGGTCAAGAATGGCGAGGCAAGACTTCATTTCAGGGACAACGGAAAGTCCTTCGACCCTATAGCCTACAGCGACAGCCACGAGTGCGGAATGGGGCTGAGGCTCATCCGCGGGCTGACGCAGGATATTGAATACAGCTATAACCTGGCCTTGAACGAACTTCGTGTGAAATTATGATATAGAAATGGAATTGTTGCCGTGACAGGTATACGCCCTCATTTATTTTCTTTTAGTTTCTTTACAATGGCCTCGCGAATCTCTTTCCACGCCTCATTCTGCGGATCGAGTTCCAAAACGCGATTGGCGCCCTCCAATGCCTCTTCATACTGCCCCAGATGGATGTACGAGGCAGCGAGGAGCATCCAATGAGCGGCCACCTCCGGTGCAAGCGCGACGGCCTTGCGGCCGCATTCCAGTGCCTTTTGATAGCTGTCTGCGTCATCATAGGCGGTGACGTAGACAGTGCCAAGAGAAAGCCAATTGGCCGCATCATCCGGATTAAGGTCAACTGCCTTTTGATAGCGTTCGACGGCCTTGTCATAATTGCCCAGATTCCCGTATGCATAGCCAAGGTTATTTCATGCCATTGCATAGCCCGGATCAATGTCAAGAGCTTTACGGCAGCATTCGACAGCCTTCTTGTAGTTGCCCTGGCTGCTGTAACTGGCGCCAAGATTAACCCATGACTCCGCAATGCCCGGATCCATCTCGATGGACTTGCGGGCACACTCGATTGCCTTTTCGGTATTGCCCAATGCGTTGTAGTTGGTACTCAGATTGTTCCAGGCCATCGGGAATCCCGGGTATATCTCGAGAGCCTGCCGAAGCAGCGAGATGGAACCTTCATAATCCCCATTATAGTACCGCTCCAGTCCTTCCTCATTCTTTTGGAGAGCCAGCAGTCTTGCATCTGCCTCGCCGAATTCCTTCCGGATTCGTTCCTTTTCCTGCTCCGAAGCCGAACGGTTATATCTCTGGTTCAGCTCCTCGATTTTTGCAAGGCTGCCATTGATCTCCTTCCTTGTCTTATTGCTCTCGTTGACGATATAAGCCCTTTCCTTCCCGCTCCGCTAAAAATAGTCCCGGATGCCCTTCGTATCCACATTGGCCTGAAGCGTTGCCGTGTAGACGACCACGGGCACGCCGTCCACCTCGCCTGGAGTCTGGGTATAGCTCACATCCCCCACAAGTTCGGTGATGTTGTTGGTGATGGCCGCAATCTCATTTTCCGTCAGCCTGGTATTGGTGGTGCGTGTATAGTTCGTCAAATACACGCCCGCCTGCTCCTTGGCGTTCTGCATCGCCATCTCACGGGCATAGTTCTTCGTCTGCGCCGGGGACACCAGGTCACCCATGGCGCACTTGCCTACCCCGGTATACATCTTCACCTCCGCAAAAACCGCCATGGGATCGGCCACGCCCCAGAGGACAGTAAAGGCCGCGCCCATGCCAAGGGCGGCGAAAGGGATTTGATGGATGGTCTTCATGGTAAATCACGGCTCCTTTCAAACTGGCAACGCCTGGTTATAACGCCGTTGTTCAGATTTTGCTATAGGCAAAATCTTCCACTTGGCGTTTCAACGAGGCGGGAGATATTGGTTCACCGCCTGTTATTTGCATCTATCCCCCGCCTATAGAGGATGGGGGACATCTCTTGCCTCGTTATAGTCCTCGATGGAAAAATCATACTCTTTTTTGCCATCATATGCTGCCCCTCGGTTGTTGTACGCATCCACATGCTTCGGATCCAGGACCAGCGCCTTGGTATAGTCGGCAATGGCAAGATCATACTCCCCCTTGTTCTTGTAGGACACCCCTCGATTATTGTACAGCTCGGCATTCTTCGGCACCAAGGCCCCAAGCAAAACTAACGGGCAGATGCCCCCCCCCGAGTGGACAGTCCCGGGCAAAAGAAAACCGGCCCCAACCATCTTCCTGTTTGCCTTGCCCATGTCCCCGCTCCAGCCATACCTTCTTCCCATGGAAGGAAATTCCGTACTTCCAGATCTCCTTCACCCCCTGGCGGGATAGCTCCGCAAGACAGGCTTTCTCCCCAATCTGGCGAAGGGGCTCCTTCGCCTTCTCTTCCAGTGCTTCCTCGGACTTGTCGGCCTTCAGCTCCAGGATGACTCCTGGCGTCCCGGCCTTCATGGGGAAGAAAGCGATATCGAAGCGGCCATAGCCCGATTCACGGTTGGATTCCACGCGGTATTCGTCTTCCGTCAGGACGCTGAAACCCAGGATGAGACCATGATAGAAACTTTCCGGCTGGACGGTGTCATGATAGCTGACACTGTCCTTCAGGATTTTCCCCAGAGGCTTTTGGAACAAGTCCACCTTGCCCGCTGTCATGGCATCCAGCATCTCGAATATCAAGACTCGGTATTTGATACAATCGCACATTTGGGTGCAGTCCTCGAAATCCCTTGTTATAAGGGGCTTCTGGGATTTTGCTTTTTGGGAGCGTAAGGCATCGTAGCATAAAATGACCAGGTGTCGGCTAATTTGAGTGAGGTGGGTGCAAAACTGGGTGCATCCGGGCGCACCCGGGTGCAAATGGATGCACCCGGCAAAAAGTAATCGTTGGATAGTTGGGTGCAGTGATATATCACTATGCGGTGACGTAAAAAAGAGTCGCTCTCCGTTATTTTGGAGGAGCGACTCTTGTGATTCATAGCTGTTTGGCATATTTTTCCTGCTCGTTGGCAGGGATTTTCAAGGCATCCATGGTCTGTCGTGCATCCCAGCCAGAGGTTTCCATGAGATTTCGAATGTTGCTGACCATTGTGGAGTCTCTGCCTTTGCTTTCGCCATCTGCCTGTCCGGCAAGGAAGGCATCGTTCCTCGCCTGATTCAGCCCATTCTCCCAAGCGTTCATCATGTCCGCCACATCTCCTTTCTCATCCAGAGAAATATTAAATCCCGTCACCGTCTTGATAAGGCTCGCCGTGTTCCGATTCACATGCCTGAAATATTCTTTCCCTTCCATCCAACCCATGTTGTCATCCTGCTTGTGCTTGATGCATTCGAAAAGCACTCCAAGCTCCGTGCGGAACTTGCCGAAGTCCTCGATTTTGTCGGGAGAGAGAAGGTTCAGCCGATAGTCCGGCACGAATGCCAGAAGTTCCTCGTTTTCCACTGTCAGCATCTCGTGGAGAGTGAGAGACCCATCCCAAGACTCTGTGCTGAGACTGATAACCAAGGTGATGACGGGCATCAGCCGATCTCCCCTTTTTAGCCCGGAAAGAAACTCTCCACCGGTCATCTTGTCCTTGTTCTTACGGTGTTCTGCCGCAATATCCGACACTTGCTGGGCATAGCTCATGGCATCGTACAGCATATTCCTCACGGGGAGGGCGTAGTGAGTCTCTGCCTGTATCTCGATGCCAATTTACCATGTCTGCGTCGCTCTTTCAAGAAGGGCGAAACATCCTCTACAGATTTCCATTCGACACATTGCCATGAATATCCTGCTGCCCACCACAAAAAGAGGAATTGCCGACTGTCATGGCGAACTATTGCAGGAGATTGTATTGAGGCGCATGCCTCGTGCTGGGAGGCAGAACGATGCATGATATATGGAATCCGTGGCATGGCTGCGTCCTACTGGATTTTGGGGGTGAGGTGCCTCTATGACAGAGATAGAACAACTCAAAGGAGAGATTGAGCGGCTGACAGCCGAAAACAAGAGGCTCAAGGGCTTGCTCGACTCCCATGGCATCTCTTGGCAGCCCGTGCAAGTGTTGACAACGCCCGCAGATGGGCTGGTGCCTGTGCAGGAGCGTGATGCGACCGCTTTGCGCCGACCAATGCCCATGGATACCGCTGCCGAAAAAGCGAGGCGCATCGGCCTGTTCATGAAGCTCTTCTGTGCCAGACGAGATTTTTACGCCGAAAGATGGGAAGGCCGAGATGGTCGCAAGGGCTATGCACCCGTATGCGGAAATCGCTGGAAACCGATTTGTCCCAAGAGAGCGCAGAAGGGCATAAAATGCCACGAATGCCCGGAACACGCATGGATACCCTTTACAGAGGAGGTGGCCTATCGGCATTTGGTAGGGCAGGACGAACGAGGCAAGCCTTTTGTTGCAGGAACATACGCGCTCCTGGAGGATTCCTCCTGCAAGTTTCTCGTATTCGACTTCGATGACCACGACGGGTCAAACCTGCCTTGGCAGGAGGAAGCGACGCTCCTGCGGGAAATATGCCGCAATCAGGGGATTGATACGGCATTGGAACGTTCCCGTTCGGGAAGTGGAGCACATGTATGGATATTTTTTGACCAGCCCATACCCGCAAGGATTGCCCGCAGATTTGGTGCGGCGCTTCTCGCCCAAGGTATGGAGTTCGTACATCAGAAGGATTTCAACACATTTGACCGCATGATGCCAAATCAGGACGAGATGCCCGCCGGAGGAATGGGAAACCTCATTGCCCTGCCTTTGCAGGGGCTTCCTCGCAAGCAGGGGAACTCGGTATTTGTGGATGATTACTGGAACATGCTCCACGACCAATGGGGATACCTGTCCAGCATAAACTGCCTGACCCCGGAATTTGTGGAGAAGAAAATAGCAGAGTGGGGCAAACAGGAGATATTGGATGGGACAGAGGAATCCTCTGAGGACGAGTCGGGAAAACCATGGGAAAAGAAGAAACCGCCCGCACTGGAGAAGGCTGATGTATCCGAGCCGTTGTCCCTCACATTAGCCGACTGCGTTTATATTCCCAAGGGGAAGGTGAAGCCTCGCACATTGAACCGTATCCGCAAAATGGCAACCTTCAGCAACCCTCAGTTCTATAAGATGCAGGCCATGCGCTATTCCACTAAGCAGATTCCTCGTAGAATCCAGTGTTTTCGTGACTTGGATGATTATGTGACATTGCCTCGCGGGTGTCTGCCGGAACTGGAGGAAAGGCTGCAGTCGGCAGATATTTCATATGTTCTCGATGACCGTCGTACAGATGGGAGACGCATAGATGTTCTCTTTCAAGGCACTCTGCAGTCGGAGCAGGAAAAAGCGGCAGCGACCATGTTGGAACATGAAACTGGTATCCTAGGTGCGGCCACGGGATTCGGCAAGACTGTGTTGGGAACTTACCTGATTGCCAGCCGCAAGGTCAACACCCTCATCCTGGTGCATAACCGGGAAATCATGAAGCAGTGGCAAGAGGATTTAACGAGATTTTTGGAAATCCGCGAGGAAATTCCTGTCGAAGAGGGGAACCGCAAGCGGAAGCCTCGCAGCATCGTGGGGACGCTCTATGCCGGGCATGATTCCCTCCATGGCTTTGTCGATGTGGCGATGATTTCCTCTCTTGGCCGCGATGAGGAAATTGACGAGCGAGTAGCCGATTACGGCATGGTCATCATGGACGAATGTCATCACGCAGGTGCCCATACTTTTGAGAACGTCCTTTGGAAAGTGAAAGCAAGGTATGTCTACGGTCTGACTGCCACGCCCCTGCGGGAAGACGGACATGAGAAGATTGTTTTCATGCAGTTGGGGCCTGTCCGCTATCGCTTGACGGAAAAAGACCGTGCCGCCATGCAGGAATTTCGCCATGAGATAGCCCCGAGGTTTACCGGCTTCTCCCCAATCACACAGCAAAAGCCGACCATCAACGACTTGTACAAGCTGCTCATCGGTGACAAGGCGCGAAACAAACTGCTGGCGGAGGATATCCTTGCTGCCGTGGACAAGGGACGTACGCCCTTGGTGCTGACAAAGTTCAAGGAACATGCGGAGCTGCTCTTTGGTCTCCTCAAGGAAAAAGAAGTGCATCCCATCCTGCTCATGGGTGGAGGATCGGCGAAAGAGCGGGAGACGCGAAGGGAGGCACTCGCCGATTCCGCAGAGGATGAGCGTTTGGCCATCATTGCCACGGGAAAGTATATCGGGGAAGGATTCAATTTTCCCCGTTTGGATACACTCTTCCTGACCGTACCTGTATCTTGGAAAGGCAATATTGCCCAATATGCAGGGAGACTGCACCGGGATTTCGAGGGCAAGGAGAGTGTCATTATCTACGATTATGTGGATGTCCATGTGAAAATGTTGGAGCGGATGTATCAAAAAAGGCTCTCCGCCTATGCTTCCATGGGCTATACCATCTTTGCCCCCACTGGGGATGGCAGCGCCAATGTTATCTATACCGTGCGCGACTACCAAGAGCGTTTTTGGCAGGATTTCCGTGAGGCAACAGACCGTATCGTCATTTCCAGCCCAAGGATAAGCCGACGGCGAGTAACAGAGTTCGTACAGAAAGTCAAAGCCGACAAGCGTTCCCAGATGGAATTAGTTGTATGGACACTGCCGGACGGGGAATATGATGAGCATCAGCGTAGTGGCATTCAGTCCATGAAAAGGGCGATGAGGGGTGCCGCATTTGATGTCCGTGAAAAAGCAGGACTGAATTGCCATTTTGCTGTCATGGACAAAGATCTGGTTTGGTACGGCAGTATGAATTTCCTCTCGCGGGAGCATGAGGATGATATTCTGATGCGGATAAGAAGCGAGGCAATCGTAGAGGAATTGATGTTGACAGTTACTTAGACTTCTGCCTCAATACTTCCGATGCGTGTGTAAATCATGCCATTTTTGCCACGGTCGGACCTCATCAGTGAAATTTCATGCACGTCCATCCTGCCGGTCGGCAAGTGCTTCAAGAGTGCTTCCAAGCTGTCGGTGAATTCGGCTTTTCGCACCAATGTGATATGCGGGGAGAATTTCTTACGGTCATAAGGAATGCCATGCTCGGCGAGAACCCTTCTCAGCCGTCGGACACAGGAAAAAAGAGGCTCGCTTGCTGCTATTCCTGCCCAGTAGGTGTCGTGGAAGTTTCCGGCTCCATCAAGCTGGATGTCAAATGGTTGGAAAGAAACATCGGACATTGCGTCCGTAACAGTATCGAGGTTGCCATATTCACCGATAAAAGCAAGAGTAAGATGAAGATTCTCGGAAGGAACAAAATGTCCTTTTAACCCCAGGGATTTCCATTGGTCCTGCAGTGCGAGGAGCGATTGGCGCATCGTCCCTTCGAGTGAGATTGCCAGAAAAAGGCGCATATATTTCTCCTTTCGCAAATGAGAGTACATCGATGCTGCTATCTGTGAAGATTCCGCAGCAAGGCAATCTCCTCGGCATATCCCTCGTTGTCATTGGGCGTTTCTAAGATGAAGGGCAGTTCCCGGAGTTTGGGATGCTTGGTCACAGCCGACAGAACTGCAAGCCCAATGCATCCCTCGCCGATACGGGCATGGCGATCCTTATGGGAGCCGAGGGGATTCAGGCTGTCGTTGAGGTGGAGGGCTTTCAATCGGTCGATGCCGATGATGCGGTCAAATTCCGCAAGCACGCCGTCCAGATCGGTAGCGATGTCATATCCGCTGTCCCAAACATGGCAGGTGTCGAGGCATACGCCCAACTTGTCCTTGAGCATTACTCTGTCCATGATGGCGCGGAGTTCCTCGAAGCTCGCCCCTACCTCCGAGCCTTTCCCCGCCATGGTTTCCAAGAGGACAGTCGTGGTCTGCTCCGGGAACATGGCTTGGTTCAGCCCATCGGCGATGAGATCGATGCCTTTCCCGGCTCCCTGCCCTACATGGCTGCCGGGGTGGAAATTGTAGTGGTTGCCGGGAATGACCTCCATGCGGCGAAGGTCATCGGTGAGCATTTCCAAGGCGAAGGTGCGTATATTCTCCTTGGCGGCGCAAAGGTTCATGGTATAGGGAGCGTGCGCCACCAGCCGGACAAAATCATGTTCCCGATGGAAGGCAAGGAAAGCATCCACATCGGCAGTGTCGACGTCTTTGGCCTTACCGCCACGGGGATTACGAGTAAAGAAGGCAAAGGTGTCGGCTTTCATTGCCGCAGCCTCTTTGCCCATGGCAAGAAAGCCCTTTGCCGATGATAGATGGCATCCGATATGGAGCATGGAGAGTCTCCTTCCAATAGAGCTGGTTCATATACACTGCATTCTACCATGAGCGCGGCATAGATGACAAGTAATTGAGGAATATGTGAGCCTGCCCGTATCGAACGAACGTTATCCTTTGAGGTGACAGGAAATCCGATGTGTGCAAGTAAGGGAGGATTGATGTATATGGAAAGCAGGATTGCCAATCATCTGTGTCTGAAAAATCATCCCGTGGCTGTTATGTGGACGGATGAGATGCCGGAGGGAGCCATACACTTCCAAGATGGGAAATGGGGCTGCGTGGTGGCGCTCATAAAGGCGGCATCCCAAGGGAAAATCGCTGCTGCCACAGAGGCCACCACGGTATGCCGAGGAGGAAGGGCGGGACTTGGGTTCAGCGGTTATGAACACGGGCAGATTGAATATTTCCTGTCAACGGGCAGCGAAGCGAGTCCCAAGTGTGAACGTTACAAGAAAACGCCGGAACTGGCGAGAATCTTCATCGACACCATTCCCCGCATACAGCCCGGCAAGTGCATGGTGTTCAAACCGCTGAATATGGTATCGGCAGAGGAGTTGCCCGAATGTGTCATTTTTCTGGTGAACGCCGATCAGCTGTCGGGATTGGTCACATTGGCAAATTACGACCAACCGACCCAGGATAATGTGGCGGTGCGTTTCGCATCCGGGTGCGGGCAGGCCGTCCTCTATCCCTTGTTCGCCGAGGAGGCGAAGGACAAAACCTGCTACATCGGCATGACCGACCCTTCGGCGCGGAAGGTAATCGACAGAGATCAGCTTTCCTTCAGCATACCCTACAGCCGATTCCTGGAAATGGAGCGGGAAGCCGACGGCAGTTTCCTTACAACGGATACATGGGAAATCATCAAAAAGAGAATCCCTTGATTCCATGACATAGAATCACAGCGAATACCGCCAGTTACCTATCAAACAAAATCAATCATAAATGAAGAGCGAATGGAGATGTAGATTTTGAAATCAATATTCCAAACCGTTATGCTTGCCATGGCAATTATGTTACTGTCTGTGGTAGCCTTTGCCAACCCATACCCCGCCACGTTGGACAACGGCAATCTGGTTCTGGTGGACGGTGGCATGGGGGTGGGACGTTATGCTGACAGGTCATCAGTAGCTGTGGAGCAGTATGCACCACCCAATTACCAAATCGCCATTTCTATGGTGTCTGTCATCTTTTCTGATGAATACTGGCGGCAACATGACACCTATGTAGGCGGACCGTATAAGATAGGCGAGTCCTTCCCTCTGCGTTTCCGCTACAACTGGGACAGGAAGTCTGTCGCATACATACGTGGAGACAGGTGGCAGGAATGGGATATAAACCATGATTACAGCCATGCTGAGGGGGAGCCGATGATTCCCAACGCAGCTGAGGTTGCTTTCGTATCTGCCTACAATATGCGGTTCTTTGGGGACAAAACTGGCTACAGCTCGGTTTTAAAGCAGCAGATACGCGTCATAGACGAGAGCCTGTATCGGGCTTTGGGGATATGAGGATTGGCAATGGACAGAAAAAAACTGACACGGGAGCTTGACCTGTATATCAAGCAGAACTATCGCCCGGAAGGATTCAAGTTAAAAGATTTCATAGGGGTTGGCACGGTTGGAGCTACCATTGGCACCCCCATGGGTGGTGCCAAATGGGCATTGTCCTTCTTGCTGGACAAATTGGAGATGACCTTCTCCGAAAAGCTGATACAGCTCATTGAGAAAAAGGGACGCAAACCCGCTGAAGTCTATACCAAGGCGGGAGTTACCAAGGCGCACTTCTCCAAAATAAGAGGCGACAAAGATTATCACCCAACTAAGGAAACGGCACTTGCCTTTGTCATTGCCCTGCATCTTGACCTTGATGAAGCCGCCGATTTATTGAAACGAGCCGGATATACACTTTCACATAGTAGTGAAAGTGACATCATTGTAGAGTTCTTTATTGAGCGCGGAGCATATAACATTGACGACATCAACTATCAATTGTACAGCCGAGGTCATCGAACACTGACCAATTGGCGTAAACTCGCCGATGAATAAAAATTTTTTCAAAAGGTTGCCTGCTAGGCAACCTTTTCCAATTTTCTATGGGTTATAATATCCTCCGTGGACGGTAAAAACCTATACGGGACAGACTTCCGTGACAATTTTTCGTTTTGCCGAAAAAATTTTCCAAGGTTGCCTGCCAGGCAACCTTTTGGGAGGAAATTGGGTTTATACTGTACTTGTTCGAGGCAATAAACGATAAACAGATTGGAGGAGATCTTATGACTTGGTGGAAAAATGGGCTGCTTTTGGCGGCTGGCGGGGTTGCTGGACTGGCACTCGCGGCATGGCTGGAATCGGAGGGGAAGTCCGAAGGGTGGGACTATGACGAGGAAATGGAGCGTGCGAAAATCAAGGCGCTCAAGGCTGACGGTATGAAGATTTTGGTGGAGAAGGTTAAGAGCGAGGCTGAGTGGGCGATGGAGGAATGTACCACTGATGAGGAACGGGAGGCTGTTTACGCCGAGGTGGAGGAATCCATTCGTAAACTCCAAGCATCTCTGGCCAAGCGCGGCGAGAAGATTATTGCCGATCTCAAGGCGCAGGTTGCCGAAGCGCGGATAACCGAGGAAGAAGATGCTGTAGACAACAAAGATGCTACGGAGAACGGCAAGGAAGATGCCGTGCGTCACTTCAAAAGCACCATGGAGGACTTGACAAAATCGCTGGACGATACGCTGGCATCCCTAAAACCGGAGCCTAACCCCGCCGTATGATGCTTGGGGATGAGTCTGGGAGGTGCATACATAATGAAGGAAAAAATTAGCGAGGAAGATTTTCGTGACATCGACATGGGGAAATATGCCGAGGATTACTCCGATGACGGGCTGTGGGATAAGATACGAGACAATGTGGCTTCCATTGGACTTACCCTCATCTACAAGGCGTTGCAACTGTACTATGTCGCCCAATCCCCGAATTGCCCCATGAAGGTTAAGGCTGGTATCTATGCCGCCTTGGGATATTTGATTTCTCCCATTGACCTCATCCCTGACTTCACGCCTGTTGTTGGTTATGCCGATGATGCCACGGCCATTGGCATGGCGATTCTATTGGCACAGATGTACATTACAGAGGACATAAAGGCGCAAGCAAGAGGAAAAATCAAAGACCTGTTCGGCATGAAAGCACTGGCGAAACTTGAGAGTGACGGGGAGATAGGCTAAATCGTGCGAACGAGAGGGGGGTAGCCCCATAAAGAGATATGTGTAATTTACCATGGTAGTTATGGTTTATACGAGACCTAATACCGGGAGGTGAGGAAAATGGTCGCTACCTTGCTCAATACGCTCATATCAGGATTGAAGGGTAATCGAACCCGCCGGAGCCAGCAGCCACGGGAAGTGGCATATGGTGATGTGGTCTGCGTGGCGGGCGCAAAAGCGTCGCATCCTGCGACTGCGCCCGCACTAGGCCTTCCTTGGCCGTCGGAAGGTGACTTCCTAAAGCGGTACGCTATATGGACGGGAGAAAATTTCATCCTGTACGGTGAGGACAGATCCGGCAGGGATATTGTCCACGAGGAGTCCTTCCGTGGCTTTCTGCATGGAATAGAGTATTTTGCCATCTGCGAATTTCCCAAAGAGTACGGCAGACCAACGGAATGGGAGCAGCCGTCTCCCGTGTCCTCTGTGGTCATGCCGCAGGAAAAGCTGTGGCGGCTATTGGAGCGAGGACGAAAGGCAAGGGAGTATAGGCGCTACTCGCCCCATGAAACCGTGCGCCGCGCCAGGAGCAAACTGGGACAAGGCGGGTATCTTACCAGCGAACACTTCGCCATGTGGTGCAAGACGGGTCTCGCCGAGTCCCATGAGCTTGAGTCTATCCGGGACTTTTGGGATCGCATGATAGTCTATTGAAGCCAGTAACGACGAGGCTTTAAGGCTCTAATGCGGCAAGGAGAAAATTTCACGATTTAGAAGGATTACAGAAATACTTGTCGAAAATGTAAACAGTCAAGGAGGAGTATCGCTATGAACCTAAAGGAAGCCTTTCAGGCGCAGAATAAAATCAGCGAGCTGATGTCGTACATCAACCGCTATCTGTCCGATTCGGACAATGTGATGACCATCACGGAGAAACACCTCCGCAGCAAGGCATTGGCGGGGCAGCAGGATGACACCGTGGATGTCAGCCGAAAAGCTGATGAGGGTTTCGATGTCGGGAGACTCCTTGGTATATGGCAGGAACTCATGGAGGAGAAGGAACGCCTGGGCGCGGCTATCGGCAAGGCGAAGGCGGGTATGGACTTCAACCTCGATGCGGCTGTGGATGCCAACAAGAGCCGCCGCGCATTCCTTTCCATGTTGCAGGAGCTGGCAAACCGCAAAAGCTCCCACGAACTCCAAAAGGGTGAGGGACGGGGCTATGTGTTCAACAATGACGGCAACCAGACTTCCTACTGCTACGACATCGACCGCATCCTGACCATCGACTATGACCGGAACAAAGTTCGCGCCATGGTCAAGGAACTGAACCGCGCTTCGGACGAGGTGTCCATCAAGATAGATGAGGCTCTGCTCCAAACGCAGGTGGATTATGCGCCGAAATTCGACCTTGCCGGAGAGAATCGCTTTATCCTTGAGGAATTGATGGAGAAGTAGGAGCCGAGCGGCATTCCCGACGGGACTAGCTTCGCGTCGCAGCCGCTTGAGCAGGGACAGACGGCGAAGGGAATTCGGTTCAGTTGCAGATGAACTATGAAGCTGCAAACTTTAAATGGAAAAAGCCATTAGTGGCTTATTGAGAAAAGAGCGTACCGCATCGGGAGGCGAGTACGAGGACGGTCGGAAAGGCTGACCGTCGCCTATCGCTTATCGCACCCTTAGGACGTGCTGTCATCATGACGTTTTGACGTAATGACGATATTCCCATACTGCATCAGTTCCCAAATACGATTCGCCGCAATAGAATACGCTTATGATTAAGCGACAAATAACACCGATACGCTCGGTCTGAGGCTTTGCCTTGGCAGAGCGTGTCGGCAAATTGGAGGAACTTTGGTGTCTGTCTCTGCTCAAACGGCTAGTCACAATCATGCATGTTTCTGTACATATGAAATCTGCTGTTAATGGCTCATTATTTGCCTATTGATACGAATAATAGGCATTTGCCCCATAAAATCACCTTCTTTTTGGCATTTTTATTGGTTTTCGAGGAATATAGGCTTGATTTTCTACATCTCCATCGTGTATAATGTACATATGAATCCGAAACACATGCACATATGAAATGGCGGTGTATCATGGCTCGAAAATCATCTATTCCGGATAGTATTCTCCAATATGTACCATGCAAATGCTGCAGGGTCAGAAACGATGGGGATGTTTACAGAGTCTACAAGTACAGT
>Ga0256405_10007135_pt1 | contig 17134 bp, 19 predicted proteins | sample RumenRJG_02DNA_FD_189096 | JGI IMG/M metagenome (GOLD analysis project Ga0256405, IMG submission 189096) | Bovine rumen microbial communities from Lethbridge, Alberta, Canada - RJG_02 | ecosystem: Host-associated > Mammals > Digestive system > Stomach > Rumen | place: Canada: Alberta...
TAAAATATTTGCATTTTTTTAAATTCTTATTATTATATTTATAAAAATTTTTTATAATTTTTGATATTTTTTATTTTATTTTTTAGAAGAAAAAATCTTAATTTTTTTAATTATTTTTATTAGTTTCATATGTTGCAAATGTACTTAATACTTTTAACAAAACCTTTTATTATTTTTTGTCAAATAAGTAATTAAAATCATTTTTTTACTATTTTCTTTATTTTTCTATTTTTTTTAAATAAAATAATCATAAAAAACTATTTTCATAAGATTTTAATAAATTTTAATCTTCTATTTTAAAAACTAAGCTCTCGTAAAAGTATTACTTTTAAATTTTTTTAATATTGCTTAATATGTCTTATTTTATATATTTTAATGATTTTTATTTTTGTAATTTTTATATAATCATTTTATATTAGGTTAATATGTAATTTAATATGTTTATAATCGTTATGAATAAAATAAATCCTTTTTAATTAAAATAAAAAGTATTACTTTTTCACATGGTTATATTAAAAAATTTTGAAACTTTTATCATTTATAAAGTTTGCGATTTGATTGTTACGATAATGTTTATATTATATTTTAAATAAAATAATATTTGTATACCAAATAGCTAGCTATTACAAAGAAATTTCTTTGTGGCTTTACTCAACGAAACTAAAATGGTTTTTTTGAGAGGTATATTCAACTCTATTTATTTAGGAGGGAAAAAATTGGCAAAGTTTGATGATAAAATCGATTTGTACGACGATAGAGGTAACTTAGTCGAATCTGAGGTACCTATTGAAGCTATCAGTCCTTTACATAACCCTGCTATTAAGAACATTATTAGCGGTGTAAAAAGAACTGTAGCTGTAAGTTTAGGCGGTATCGAAAAATCTTTAAAAACTGGTGCTGTCGGTGGAGCAAAATCCAAGATCTTAGGAAGAGAAATGGATTTAGCTCTTGTTGAAAACGCTGACAACATTGCAGCATCCTTAAAAGATATGCTCCAAGTTAAAGAAGACGATGATACCAAAGTAGAAGTTCTTTCTGGTGGAAAAACTATTTTAGTTCAAGTTCCTACTATCAGATTAGACTCTGCTGCAGAATACTCCGTTGCAACTTTAGCAACTGCAACTGCATTAACTCAAACCATTATTAAAGAATTTGATGTAAGCATGTACGATGCAAACATGGTTAAAGCTGCAATCTTAGGTAGATACCCACAATCTGTTGAATACATGGGTTCCAACTTAAAAACTATGTTAGACGTGCCACAAAAACTCGAAGGTCCAGGTTACTCTTTAAGAAACATTAAAGCAAACGACTTCGTAGCTGCAACTTTAAAAAACACTTTACAAGCTACTGCACTTGCAAGTATCTTCGAACAAACTGCTATGTTTGAAATGGGTGACGCAGTAGGTGCATACGAAAGAATGCACTTATTAGGTTTAGCTTACCAAGGTTTAAACGCAGACAACATGGTATTAGATTTAGTAAAAGACAATGCTGTTGACGGAACTGTAGGTTCCATCGTACAAGACACCATTGCAAAAGCTGAAGCTGATGGCATTATTGCTGCAGAAAAAGACTTAAACGGATTCAGCCTTTACGGAACCAACGATGCAGCTAAATGGAACGCATATGCTGCTGCTGGTTGTACCGCTGCAATTATGGTAAACGTTGGTGCAGCAAGAGCTGCTCAAGGTATTCCATCCACTATCCTCTACTTCAACGACAACATTGAATTCGCTACTGGTTTACCAAGTATCGACTGGGGTAGAGCTGAAGGTGTAGCTGTTGGATTCTCTTTCTTCTCTCACTCCATTTACGGTGGTGGAGGTCCTGGTTTATTCAACGGTAACCACGTAGTAACCAGACACAGTAAAGGATTCACTATTCCTTGCGTAGCTGCAGGTATGGCATTAGATGCTGGTACTCAACTTTTCTCCCCAGAAGCAACTTCTGGTTTAATTAAAGAAGTATACAGTGAGATTGACGAATTCAGAGAACCTCTCAAATATGTTGCTGAAGCAGCTGCTGAGATCAAAGGTGACTTCTAAGTAATCTAATTAATTTATTAATTAAAATCTAATTTAGCAAATGATTGAGGTTTATTAATGGATATTGAAATTTTCCCCCACAGAATTCTAGGTGCTGATACCACCGAAAAATTATTGAATGATATTGAATCTTTAGATGAAGTTAAAAGAACTGTGCTTCAAGGACCTAGGCTTCCTCCTCAAGATGATATCGATCGTCGATATGGAGACCGCCGCATAATCACTGTTAATGGTGAAGAGGTTGAATTGAAGGTTAAAACAGGCAGAATTTGGATTGAATTATACGAGGATGTGGGTATTGAAAAAATCAGAAGCATATGTGATGAACATATTAAAAACGGTTTTGATATTAATACCAGCAAATCTCAGTATATTAGAAAACAAAGAACTGTAACTGATGATATCAAATATGGTTCCGGAACTGAACTTCCTGAGGAATTCATTGGAATTTCAGATACTCGTTCTCAATTCAAAGATAATGTTGACATTCTAAGAAGAGATCAAGGGGAATAATTGACACTTACCATGTGATAATATGATTGGAAGATGTACTCACGTTGTTGACTGTAGGGAAACAAGAGGTCTTGGTGAAGGAGGAGGAATTGCTCAAAGAGGAACTTTCGCCGAGTGCGGAAGCGATGTCTTGGCAGTTGCCATGTCTCCAGGTCGAAGACACATTACCAAACCTGTTTGTGAAATTACATTTGCATTGCGTGAAGCTAACTTGTTAACCAGTACCATGATTTTAAATGCGGGTAGTGGTGTTCCGCATGATACACCCGGTGCTAGCGGAGGCAGTTTGTTTGGTTTATCCGACAGGGAAGTCGAACAGATGGAACGCTTCAAGGTACTTGTAATTCATTTAGGCGGAGTAAGAAACCATATTATTTACAAGGCAAGATTAATATTAAGAAATGTAAATAAACCATGTGTGATTATTTGTGAATATCCTGTAGACTTTGAAGATTTTGCAAAAATCGGCGTCAAGACCGCACAGGTCATGCCGGATGAAGTAAAAACACAAGGGAAAATTATGAATATAGTTACAGGTGTTATCAGAGGCGAAACCGCTTCTCAGGAAAAATTAGATGAGATTATTAGAAAAGTTAAATTAACATTAGGAGATGCATGATTATGGCACAATTTTATCCAGGAACTTCTCAGGTTGCTCAAAACAGAAGAAACTTCACTAACCCTGAGTACGAATTAGAAGTTTTAAGAGAAATATCTGACGAAGACGTAGTAAAACTCTTAGGTCACAGAGCTCCAGGTGAAGAATACAAATCCGTTCACCCACCACTCGATGAGATGGACGAACCTGATGACATTATTAGAGAATTAGTAGAACCTATTGACGGTGCAAAAGCAGGAGACCGTGTAAGATACATTCAATTCGTAGACTCCATGTACTTCGCACCAGCTCAACCTTACTTAAGAGCAAGATCCTACTTAAACAGATACAGAGGAGTAGACACAGGTACATTATCCGGTAGACAAATTATCGAAGCTCGTGAAAGAGATGTAGAACGTATTTCCAAAGAATTACTCGAAAACGAATACTTTGACCCAGCACGTACTGGAATCAGAGGTTCTGGTGTACACGGACACTCTTTAAGACTCGATGAAAACGGTTTAATGTTTGACATGCTCAGAAGACAAGTATTCAACAAAGAAACCGGTAAAGTAGAAATGGTAAAAGACCAAATCGGACACGAATTAGATGAACCTGTTGTATTAGGTGAACCATTAGATGAAGAGACCTTGAGAGCTAAAACCACTATTTACAGAATTGATGGTGAAGCTTACAAAGATGACGCTGATGCTGTAGAAGTATTAAACAAAATCTTTGTAACAAGATCCAACTATGGTTACAACCCAGAGTTATAGGAGAATTAAGGAGGTTAATTAATATGGCTGATAAAAAATTCTTAGATGCAATGACCAAAAAATTCAAAGAAGCTCCAGATGAAAAAACTACCACCTTCTATAACATGGGTGGTTGGAAACAATCTGAGAGAAAAACTGCATTTGTAAACGAAGGTAAAGCTATTGCTGAGAAAAGAGGAATCCCTATGTACAACCCTGACATTGGTAACCCTCTTGGACAAAGAGCTTTAATGAGCTACCAATTATCCGGAACCGACACTTTTGTTGAAGGTGACGATTTACACTTTGTTAACAACGCAGCTATCCAACAAGCATGGGATGACATTAGAAGAACTGTAATTGTAGGATTAAACACTGCACACAACGTACTCGAGAAAAGATTAGGTATGGAAGTAACTCCTGAAACCATTACCAACTACCTCGAAGTTGTAAACCACGCTATGCCTGGTGCAGCTGTAGTACAAGAGCACATGGTAGAAACCGACCCATTACTCGTAGAAGACTCCTACGTAAAAGTATTTACTGGTGACGACGAATTAGCAGACGAAATCGACTCTGCATTCGTTTTAGACATCAACAAACAATTCCCAGAAGAACAAGCTGAAGCTTTAAAAGCTGAAGTAGGCGGAGCAATTTGGCAAGCTGTACACATTCCTTCCGTTGTAGGAAGAGTTTGTGATGGTGGTACAACTTCCAGATGGTCTGCTATGCAAATTGGTATGTCAATGATTTCCGCATACGGTCAATGTGCTGGTGAAGGAGCTACTGGTGACTTCGCATACGCATCCAAACACGCAGAAGTTATTGGTATGGGTACTTACTTACCTATCAGAAGAGCAAGAGCAGGAAACGAGCTCGGTGGTGTCCCATTCGGATTCATGGCTGATATCGCACAAGGTACCAGAGTAACCGACGACCCTGTTAAATCTTCATTAGAAGTAGTAGCTTTAGGTGCAGCTTTATACGACCAAATCTGGTTAGGTTCTTACATGTCTGGTGGTGTAGGATTCACTCAATATGCTACCGCAGCATACACCGATAACGTATTAGACGACTTCTCATACTTCGGTAAAGACTATGTAGAAGACAAATACGGTGGTTTAACTGAAGCTCCTAACACTATGGACACTGTTTTAGATGTAGGTTCCGAAGTAACCTTCTACTCACTTGAACAATACGAAGAATACCCAGCATTACTCGAAACCCACTTCGGTGGATCTCAAAGAGCTGCTGTAGTATCTGCTGCTGCTGGTATTTCCACAGCATTCGCTACCGGTAACGGTCAAACTGGTTTAAGTGCATGGTACTTAGCACAATACTTACACAAAGAACAACACTCCAGATTAGGATTCTACGGTTACGACTTACAAGATCAATGTGGTGCAGCTAACGTATTCGCTATCAGAAACGACGAAGGTCTGCCAATTGAATTAAGAGGTCCTAACTACCCTAACTATGCAATGAATGTAGGTCACCAAGGTGAATACGCAGGTATTGCTCAAGCACCTCACTCCGCTCGTGGAGACGCTTTCGCAATGAACCCTCTCGTTAAAATTACTTTCTCTGACCCTAACTTAGTATTCGACTACTCACAAGTACGTGCTGAATTCGCTAAGGGTGCATTAAGAGAATTCGAACCTGCTGGTGAAAGAAGCCTCATCATCCCTGCAAAATAAATTTGCAGGGTTTGAGTCTTGAATCATTAGGTTTAAAGTAATTTAATGGTACAAATAGAAAAGATCTTTTGATCTTAGAATCAAACACAAAAATAGAGGCATATGCCTTAGGGATTTATAAATAAGGGTTTAAAACCAACGGTTTTAATTTGGAAAGATTTTCTTTCACCTTATTTATTTTTTTCAAAATTTGAGATTGTTCTATTAAATAAGAATTGATTTTTATTCAATCAGTTTTGAATAAAATGGTTGAGAGAGGTCAATTTCTTGAATAAGTTTAGTAAAACTTATATATTGCAATTTAAAAAAATTATATTAAGATTATGATAATAATCTTTAAAATAAAATAATTTTTAGGTATTCTTAAAAATTTTTTAAAAGATTTTTAATAAAAAAAGTTTTATTTAGGTTTTTTTCGAATTTAATGATTTTTAATAAGTTTTTTAAGAAACCAATTAAGTTATTTTATGCTTTATCTTATTAATTATTCAAGTTTAATTATTAAGATTTTTAGATTTATTCATCAAATATTTCATTCTTAACCATTAAGGATTTAATCTAGCTAGATTAAAAGCTTAGTGATTAATCTTCACGGCTTATTTGATTTAAAAAATCTTTGTTTAAGTTTTGAAGTATAATCATAGATATGAATTATTTTATCAAATAATTGAATCTTCGGATTCAATCTAGCAATTGTTGGATTTAATAATTCTTATTAGAATATATCTAAAGTGATTATTTTTTAATCACAACTTTGTTTATTAAATTTAATTTAATAATTTAGGAGGAAAAGAAAAAATGGACCCTGTTACATTAGGTGTAGTCGCATTAATGGGCGCTGCTGCTACTATTGCAGGTGCTGCAGAGGACTTAGAGTCAGACATAGGTTCTCAAAGTAACCCTAACTCACAAGTACAGCTTGCTCCTCAGATGGGACACTTACACCGTATGATAAATAAGGCAGCTTCTGGTGAACCAGTTTCTTATGGAGTATGGTGTGGTACCGCTGGTGCTATAGCAGCTCTTGCTATATCCGCAGGCATCATTCCAGTCGTAGCAATTGCTATGGGTTCAACTGTCGCTGCATTCGTTCACGCAATTTATACAGTCACATCACACCTGGGTAGGATTGTTGGTCAATCTCAATTCGAACAACCATTATTTATGGATGTATTAACTCAATCATTAGGACCAATCGCTGCTCACGGTTTTATAGCTAGTTTTGGTATTGTAGGTATGTCTTACTTAATGACCCTTCCATTAGACGGATTAGGACACCCATTCCCATTACCTTTACTCGCAATGCTCTGGGGAATAACTATTGGAGCAATCGGATCATCCACTGGGGATGTTCACTACGGTTCTGAAAGTGAATATCAAAAATTCGAGTACGGTGGAGGTACTCCTGTAGCTATTCAAGGTGATATCGTAACTAAAGCTCCAACTGGTGCAAAAAACTCTATCGATGTAGGTAACTTTTGTGCTAAGTATGGTGGACCTTTAACTGGATTCTGTTTCGGACTCATTGTCTTCGTAAGCTTCTGGATTACCTTAGTATTCGGAACCGTACCTGGACAAATCGTAGGTATTGTTATCATCGTATTATTAATCTTAGGTAACATGTATCTCGAGAAGTTCGCAAGAACAAAATTCGGTCCATATGAGGAATAAGGAGGCTTCATTATGGAACTTATTAGTTTAATTATATTAGTCATATTTATTGTCGCAGGTGGAGTCTGCATTGGTGGAGGTGTACACTTCATTCCTGTAGGAGGTGCTCCTGCAGCTATGTCTACCGCTACTGGTGTAGGTACAGGTACTGCAATGTTAGCAGCTGGTGCAGGTTTAACTGGACTGATCACTGCTGCTTCAATGACTGGCCAAGCTTGGTATTTAGTAGCATTAGCTGGTGCAGTTGGTGCTATGTTAATGATGGGTATTACCATGCTTATTGCTAATTTTGTATATATTTTTGGTGTAGGTATCGTACCAGCTTCAAGTAAAGCTTCTATTGACCCAATCACCAAATTAGACCAAGACCCATATAAAACTCCGGGTACCGAAGGTCACGGTGTACCTACTGTTTGTTTCGTAAGTGGTATTATCGGTGCTTTACTCGGTGGTGCTGGAGGAGGATTAGTATACTATGCTGTAGACTCATTCGCATCCGCTTCTACTGTTTTATCTGGTGTTGACGCTACTGCTGCTGCTGGACTTGCAGCTATTGTTTCCGTAGGTATCTTCTTTATTAATTCTGTAGCTGCTTCCTATAACATTGGAGGTACTATTGAAGGTTTCCACGACCCTAAATTCAAAAGAATTCCTAAAGGAATATTAGCTTCTGCAATCATGTCTTTAGTAGCTGCTATTTTTGTAATTTTAATGTTAGGAGGTATTTAAGATGGCTGAAAGTAACTTACTTAATCAAAATAATCTCTTAATTTTAGGTATTGTCGGTGGATTAATTGGTATTTATTTATCTGGTCTTTCTACCATTGGCGGACTCATTTCCTGTCTCGGAGGAATCTGTGCTATCGTTTGGGGTGCAGATGCAATCCGTAGAGTAGCAAGTTACGGTTTAGGTACTGGTGTACCTTCCATCGGATACATGTCCTTAGGTATTGCAACCGTAGGTTCCATTGCAGGTTTAACTGCTGTTTTAGCATTCCCTGCATTAGGTGGTTTAGCTATCGCTGCTCCTATCTTAGGTTTAATCTTTACCATGATCATTGGTGCATGTATGGGACTTGTTGCTGTAAAAATTATTGGAATGAAGATTCCTATTATGGTAAGATGTACTGTTGAAATCGCAGGCGCTGCTTCCTTATCAATCTTAGCATTCTCCTCTGCTGTTGCAGGAGGATTTGCTGCTGCTGATATCTTAAACTATGTTGTAGCTCCAGGTTTCATCGCATTGTTTTATATTATGAATTGTATGGCTATCCAACATCCATATAACGCATGTTTAGGTCCTAACGAAGAACAAACCAGAACCTTAAAATGTGCTGCTTCCACTGCATTCTTAGCAATGACCATTACCGGTATTATTGCATTATCTCATGCAGGTGTTGTTCCAGCAATACTCATCTTAATTGTTGGTCTCTGTGGATGGTATGTTTCATTTAAAGCATTCTTGAAAGCTTCTTACGAAGCTGCTGCTTCTGTAAAATGGACTGGTCTATGGCCTAAAGTAGAGGAATAAGGAGGATATCATAAATGTTACCATTAGTTCAAGTTGTTCCTGAAATGAACTTAAATCTTGATCCTGAATCCGGTCTTATCGGAGCAGGCGGAGGAGATTTAATCATCGTTTCAATGGATGAAATTAATGAAGAAATCGCAAAAGTAGAAGCTGCTGCTGATGAATTAATGAATTCCTTAGACCCTATGACCTCACCATTAGGTTCCTTCCCAGGAAGAGAAGGCAACTTTGTTGTTGCAGGTACTTTAACAAACATGGTTTACGGATTCTTAATCGGTTTATTTGTCATTATTGCAGCTATGCCTTTATTACAAGTATGGGGGATTTTATAGATGGTAGATAAAAAACCTACTTCAGATACTTGGCCTGTTGTTAGTGGGGATTATATAGTAGGAGATCCTGAAAGCCCTGTAGCTGTTGTAACCCTCGCTTCACACAATGAAGATGTTGGTGCAGCTGCTGGTGCAGCAATTTCTGGTCCTTGTAAAACAGAAAACTTAGGAATTGAAAAAGTTATCGCTAACACAGTTTCAAACCCTAACATCCGTTTCATGATCTTATGTGGTGCAGAAGTACAAGGCCACATTACTGGTGAAAGTATTAAAGCATTACACGCAAACGGCTGTGACCCTGAGAAAAAGAAAATCACCGGTGCTCCTGGTGCTATTCCATTCGTAGAAAACATCCCTATGGATGGTGTGGAAAGATTCCAAAACCAAATGGAGATCGTTGATTTGATTGATGTTGAAGATGCTGGACAAATTACTGCTAAGGTCAAAGAATGTATTGAAAAAGACCCTGGTGCTTTTGAAGAAGACGCAATGGTCATCGAAGTAAGCGACGATGACGATGAAGAGGATGATGGTGAAGAAGTACGTCCTATTACCGCTGAGACTGCTTTAATTGAAGCAAGAATCAGAAACATCGATACTCAGATTAAACTTATCGGTGCAGTTCAAAGAAACATGGCTGGTAACTACGCTGGTAAAGTTCAAGGTATTATGATGGGACTTGCATTCACTTTAGTGCTCGGATTCTTATTTATTGCAGCACCTATTTTAGGTTTATAAACTGGAGGTTTTAAATATGGTTAGATTTTCAAACAAACCAGTTACTCGTGGAATAAAAGATGCTGCTAGTGCTGTTGAATACCGTTCTAAACTCTTAGGAAGAGAAGGAAGATTATATGCTGGTTTAATTACTACTAGATTCTCAGGAATTTCTATTGGTATTTTAATTGCACTTATCTTAGTAGTCATTATTCCTTATTTAGCAAAATTATGTGGATTATAGAGGTGTTTTAAATGGCTGATGAAAAAGATCCAGTACCTCAAATTATTGTATCTACCGATGATATGAACGCAGCAACTCAAAAATTAGATGAGGCTGAAGAAAAAGTTGAATTCGCAGTTGGTGAATACTTCCAACGTTTAGGTCAACAAACAGGTAGAGATATTGGTATTTTATATGGTATAATTATAGGTCTTGCAATTTTAGTTGTATCCATTGAATTTAATGTAATGTCAGTGGTATCCACAATGTTTGCAGGATTAATTTAATCGGAGGATTAAAAATGTTTAGGTTTGATAAAGAACAACTCGTCATTGATGTTGCTGGTGTAAAACTCGGAGGACAACCTGGTGAATATCCTACTGTTTTATGTGGTACCATCTTCTATGGCGGACACAAAATTATTAGTGATGAAAAAGAGGGTATCTTTGATAAAGATGCTGCTGAAGAAAGAATTAAAACAATGGAAGAATTTTCAGATATTACTGGTAACCCATGTGTTATCCAGACTTTCGGTGCAACCCCTACTGCAATGGTTAAATACTTAGATTTCGTTGGAGAAGTATCCGACAAACCATTCATGATCGACTCTACTTCCGCTGCTGCAAAAATTGATGGAGCAAAATTTGTAGACGAAGCAGGACTTGGTGAAAGAGCTATTTACAACTCTTTAAACATGTCTTGTGAAGCAGATGAGATTCAAGCTGTTGCTGACTCCAGTATTGAAGCTTCAATTCTCTTAGGTTTCAACCCAATGCAAGCTGGTGTACAAGGTAAGATCGAAATCTGGGAAAACGGTGGAGGAGTAATTGACGAAGGTGTATTAGAAATGGCTGAAAGATGTGGTATTACCAAACCATTCATGGACGTAGCTATTACTCCTTTAGGTCAAGGTGCAGGTCCTGCTGTAAGAACTTCCTTCGCAGTAAAATCCAAATGGGGATACCCAGTAGGTTCCGGTATTCACAACGTACCTTCTGCATGGGATTGGTTAAGATCCTTCAGAAAACCTCGTGAAGACGGTAAAGACATTTGGCACGTTTGTGACGTAGGTTCCAACTTTGTACAACAAATGGCTGGTGGAGACTTCGTTCTCTTCGGTCCTATCGAAAACGCTAACATGGCTTTCCCTGGTTGTGCACAAACTGATATCTTTATTGCTGAAGCAGCTAAAGATTTAGGTACCGAACCTATCGAAGAACACCCAATCAACAAATTATTATAATTTAAAGGGTCCTAGATTAGATGATTTTTCATCTAATCTTATTTTCTATTTTTTTTACTATTTTTTAAGTTTTAACAATGTTTAGACTTTTTTATCTACTTTTAGACTTTTTTACTAATTTTTAGACTTTTTTAACAATTTAAAGCTTTAACTATTTTTTTTAGAATTTGATTCTTTTGATGAATATTTTGCCGTTAGGGGATTTCTAATTTTAACATGTCCTTTTTTTAATTTTCCAATGATTTTAAACCCAAGTTGAAAATTATTTAACAAACTTTATATTATTTGATTTAAATACTAATATATAATTAAAATATGGGGATTGTATCATGTCTTTTTTAGATAGATTTTTTAATAAAGGACCAAAACCAAAAATAGCTCCAAGTCAGTCACGTGATTTGAGTATTTTAAAGGCAGGAGAACGTCCTGCAGGTCCTGGTGTTGTTGTTCAAAATGATGAATTTTATGTAACCGCTTCAGTGGAATTGGGTAACACAACTACAAAATGTGTTATAATGGCTACAAACTTAAATAACAGTCAGTCTTATCTTATCAATAAAACAGTCAACATGACTCGTGATGTAAGAAAGCCTAAGCCAGGTGAAGAAGTATTTGGTAAAACTGTCTGGGGAATCGAGCTGACAAAGGAATCAGTATCTGAAATGATTCAAAAAACTGTTTTGGATTCCTTGAAGGCGGCTCATGTTGATAAAGAGGAAGATCTTGACTTCCTGGTAAGATCAACTGGTGTAACAGCAGGTTTTGCTACCACTCAGGAAGTAGGAAAATTAATCATAGCTCTTGCTGATGGTTGTCTTGATGCAGGAATCTCCCATAAGAAAATGTCTCCTGCCATGAGCTCAAAACACCTTCCTAAAAGACTTCAAAAATACACCTTGCTTGACCATGTAATGTTTGATGGTGCTGTAGTAAGTGTGCTTCCGCCAGAAGGAAAGGAAGTAGTTGCAAATGAAATGGAAGGAGAACTGGTTACCGCAGGTATTAAACTAGGTGCTAAATGGACTGATGTTGATTACAGAAACCCTTGTGTTTCCTTGGATTTCGGTTCCACACTTGCTGGACGTATCGTGAATGATGCAAAGCCATATGCTAGAACAGTAGGAAACTTCCTTGGGCTGGCTGGTGTTATTTCAGATTCACTGGCTAAAGGTACAACTGAAGTAGACAAGGACAATGGTGCTGCTTTGGATTTATATGATGAGAAGACTCTGAAGAAAGCTGATAAGAAGAAAGCTGAAGCCAATGCGGAAGAAGTCCACAAACTCATTGATATTAGAAAGGTTCCTATGGATGTCACCCGTTTTGGTACTGTTCCTCTTGATCCTGTAGCTGCTGCAGATGCAGGAACCACCTTGATTGGATGTGATGTAGGTACCAATGGTGATAAATTGGATGATTTGAAAGCATTAGGTGCTGAAATCTATCAAAGAGACGGACTTCCAACATTGCTTTCAACAATGGATTATACAAGTGCTAAAATTGTTCACAGAGTTTTGGATGTCGCATTTGCTGAAGGAATTATCAAGGAAGGTTCTGTTCTTGGAGTAACTGGAAGAGCAGGTATTACCGGCCGCAAGCCAGAGCTTATTTTGGAATATTCACAAGACAAGTTTGTAGACACAGTATTTGTTGAAGATGGTCTTGCTTTAGGTTCCGCTATCATGGCTCGTTGCATGAACTCCATGGGTACCCAGAAAAATCCTCTTGGTGGAAACCAAGGCGAGAAATGTATTCTCAAAAGAAGAATGGAAAAACAAGGCGCAATTTAATTCTTGCTTCTTAACAATTTTATTCTTTTTTAATTTTATTTTTGAAAGCAATTCTTAATTTTTTAATTGCTTTATTTTTTTATTTTATTGTATGCGGTTTAGAACTTTTTTTATTAAGGATTTTTGTTGATATTATGATATTCGCTATAATAATGGCCGGAGGTAAGGGTGAACGTTTAAAATCAGATTTGGAAAAGCCTTTATTCCCTTTGAATAATAAACCTTTGATTGATTATGTTATAGAGAACATCAAAACTTCCAATTTAATTGAAGAGATAATTATTGCAGTGAGTCCTAACGCTCCAAACACTAAAAAATATTTAATTGATACATATGCCTTATTGAATTATGAGCATTTTATTAAAAAATCTCCTGCAGATAATCAAAACTTCAAAGACAAATCAGATTTTGTTTCTTCACAAGGCTGTTGTCAAAACAATTCCATCGAAGACAAATCTGAAATTCAAAACAATTCCATCGAAGACAAAATTGAAATTCAAAACAAGTTCAGCTATTTGGATACCTTAGGCAATGGATATGTTGAAGATTTATCTGATATTCTCTCATTTTTTGAAAAAAAATCAAAGGAGGATATTTTAATTTTCATCAATGCGGATCTTCCGTTGATTAGTTCTGAAATGGTGGATGATGTTATACGCTTTTATTTAAAACAGGACAAACCTGCATTATCAACTGTTGTGCCTGTTGAAATATTTGAAGATTATAATATCGACTATGAATACGAATTTGAAGGCAATGTTCCTTCAGGATTGAATATTTTAAGAAGCGAGAACGTGATTCAGGATGAAGTGATTCTGAAGGTACCAAAGGTGGAATTTGCATTCAATATAAATACTGTTGAAGCTGCTCTTGAATTTAACAGCTTTTTAAAAAAGGAATAAGATGATTTTTCGTATTAATTTTAAATAATTTTAAGAGAATAGTTTTAGATTCCATTTTTTTTCTATTTTTTATTTTTATTCTAATTTTTTTAGTATTGGATTTTTCAGATTCCATTTTTTTCTATTTTTCTTTGATTTTATTCTTATTTTTTTGATAATTAACTATTTTTTACCTATTTTTCTACAAAAATATCAATAAGTTTATATATTGTTTTAAATAAAAAGAATTATAGTGTTAATTAGGATTATCTTATAGAAATCTTAGTTTTTAGATTTTTTATTATTTTATTTATTATTTAGTGGTGAAAATATGCCAGAGAATGCTGTTGCAAAACCAAATGCACATAGAAGAGAAGAAAAATTATGGAGTGAAATTAAAAACTATCAAGTAGCTACTAACAACGCACGTATTTTAGGAGTTCTTGATGAGTTAATTATTAATGAGAAAACTGGTAAAATTGTAGATATTGCTGTTAAAGTCGAACCTGGACGCAATGTTCATGTTAAAGGAGCTAAACGTCGAGGAGACTTATTATTAATTCCATTTACCAAAATTGAAAAAGTCGGCGAATTTATTATTGTAACTGAATAAATTCCATCTTTTTTTTCTTTTTTTCATTTCTAATAATTTTTTAAATTTTATTAATTAGTCTGTTTTTTCGTTGTTTTTTGTTCTTGTTTTTTGGGTTTTTATCTGTTTTTTTGGAAATTGTCTGTTTTTCGTAATTTTCTGTTGTAATGATTTGTTGGCCTATATTTTATTTATTTTACTTATTTTGCTATTTGCACTGTTTATTTTTAATTTCAGTTTTTATTAGGCTATTTTTAATCCTTCATTTATTTTTTAAAACAGCATGATATTCAATCTTTACTTAAGTTTTTTATATAATAAAATTTAATATAATAATGTTATAACAATTATTATATTGATTAATTTTTATAAATCAGTTTTTAAGATTATAAAAATCATTTTATCTACTAGAAGGACGTTATGAAATGTTACTTGAAGTTAAAGATTTAGTTGTTGAAGTGGAAGGCAAGCGCATATTAAACGGTGTTAACCTTTCAATTAGGGAAGGAGAGACTCATGTGCTTCTAGGTCCTAACGGAGCTGGAAAAAGTACTTTGTTCTTAACCATACTCGGCTTTCCCAAGTATAAAGTTGTAAGTGGATCAATAATATTCAATGGAGAAGATATAACAAATCTTACCACTACTGAAAGAGTTCAAAAAGGTTTGGGGGTAAGTTTCCAATCTCCTCCTGCTATTCGTGGAGTAAGTGTGAGAGATTTGCTTAAAATCGAAAGCGGCCAGAATCCTGATGAAGAATTAAGTCCGGAAATGTTGGAAATGGCTGATAAATTAAAATTCGGCGGAGATTTCCTGGATAGGGATGTAAACAGAGGATTTTCAGGTGGAGAAGTTAAAAGATCTGAAATATTGCAATTGCTCGCTCAACAGCCTCTTTTCACCATGTTCGACGAGCCTGACTCAGGTGTGGATATTGAAAATGTTGAATTGATTGCTGAGGAATTGAATGCCTTGCTTGACAAGGATAAGAAACCTGGTCAAAGACAAAAGGCAGGCTTGCTCATTACTCATTTAGGTTATATTTTACGTTTCGTCAAGGCGGATAAGGCCCATGTTTTAATGCATGGAGTAATAGCTTGTTCCGGCGACCCTGAAGAAATATTGGAAGATATTAGAAAAGAAGGATTTAACGGATGTGTTGGTTGTGCAGAATGTAGGTCATGATGCTGAAAAAGCTAGGAATAAAAAAGCGGCATTAGGTACTGATGTTGTTATAGAAAACTTTTCAAAAGAAGATGTCAATGTTTATGATGCCCTTGATGATATTCGTGACGTCGACAAGAAAACTAAAAAGACTCTTCTTAAAGTAGGAGTGGATACCGAATCAGAAGAACGTGCAGGTTCCTTTTTACAGATGGACCAGTCTGATGTTTACGCTCAGTCATCATTTAAGGAAATTGAAATTATGACTACCCAGATGGCATATGAAAAACATGACTGGCTTAAGGATTACTTATGGAAGGCTGTAAAACCTGATGCAGACAAGTATACTGCCGAGACAGCCATGCGTGAAATAGAAACCGAAAATTATGCTGGATACTTTATCAGATCACTGCCTAATACCAAGCAGACATTCCCTGTGCAGGCATGCATGTTTATTGCTGACCAGGATGTAATGCAAACCGCTCACAACATAATCATTGCTGAAGAAAACTCAGAGCTTCATTTGATTACCGGTTGTGCAACTGGTGATGATGTAACATCCGCTCTTCACGTAGGAGTATCTGAAATGTATCTCAAACCAGGGGCTAGAATTACTTTCACCATGGTTCATAACTGGGCGGAACAGGTGGAAGTACGTCCTAGAACAGCAATCATACAGGAAAGAGATACCACTTATGTCAATAACTATATTTTAACCAGTCCTGTAAACTCTATTCAATCATATCCTACTACATACTGCAATGGTGAAAATGCAAGAGCTTTATTCCAAAGTATTCAAGCAGGTACCAAGGATTCAATTATTGATGTCGGTTCAAGAGCTTATCTCAATGCTCCAAACAGCAGTGCAGAGGTAATCTCCCGTGCAATAGCCAATGATGAATCCAGAATCTTTGCAAGAGGCCATCTGATTGGTAATGTTCCTGATGTTAAAGGACATCTTGAGTGCAATGGTCTGGTTTTATCTGATGAATCTTCAATTCATGCTATTCCAGAACTCGAAGCTAATGCATCCAACCTAGAAATGACTCACGAAGCGGCTGTAGGTCAGATTGATGAAGAGGAAATCTATTATTTAACCTCACGTGGTTTGACTGAGGAAGAAGCAGCTTCAATGATCGTTCGTGGTTTCTTAAGCATGGATATCAAGGGACTGCCTGAAGAATTGGCTAGAGAAACTCAAAAAATGGTTGATATGAGTTTGGATGGAATGTAATATTTTTTTATTCCATTCTCACTTTTTTTTATTGTTTGATGCGTTTTTCGCATTCTCTTTTTTTTTATTGTTTGATGCATTTTATTAAATTTTCATTTCTTTATTGTATTGATGCATTTTATTTCATTTTTTCATTTTATATTTCT
>Ga0256405_10007136_pt1 | contig 17134 bp, 18 predicted proteins | sample RumenRJG_02DNA_FD_189096 | JGI IMG/M metagenome (GOLD analysis project Ga0256405, IMG submission 189096) | Bovine rumen microbial communities from Lethbridge, Alberta, Canada - RJG_02 | ecosystem: Host-associated > Mammals > Digestive system > Stomach > Rumen | place: Canada: Alberta...
TCTAGACCCAAAGCCTACCCGAAATTTTGGCACGGAACAGGCTTTCTTTGTGCGTCCTGATGTTTATGTGGAACGAATTCCTGCTGAGGAGAATGACTCTGAAAAACTGGATTCTTTCAGAATTACACTTGCTCGCGAAAATATCCCTAAACTGCGGATTTCTGATGAATTCAAATCTTTTACGACTGACTCGCATGGTGCACATAGTGCACATAGTGCACATTCTTTCGGAAAGAACGAGGCCGAGGAATCGGAACGGATAAAGTCCGAGAAAAAGTATGTTCAGGATTCTGTTCAGAAAGCTCGGGTTTTTATAGAAAGCCTTGAATACAGGGAAAATTCGATTCTAAAAGCCGCCGAGGAAATTGTTCGCTCGCAACGGCTGTTCTTTGAGAAAGGCTCTAGGTATCTACTTCCTCTCAGGCAGAAAGATGTTGCTGAAAGAATCGGCGTGCATGAAGCTACGGTCTCTCGTATGGCGAACGGCAAATATCTTTCCTGTGAGTGGGGGGTATTTGAGTTCGGGTATTTTTTCACTAATTCTGTTTCTGCGTCAGAAGCATTGCCTTCAACGACTGCAGGCTCTGCTTCTGCCGTAAAATCAGGAAATTCGGGCAAGAATTCTGATGATTTTGTTCCAAGCTCCAAGGAAGGTGTAAAAGCAGAGATTGCACAGCTTCTTGAAGAGCACAAATCTGACAAAAAAGCTTTGAGTGACCAAAAAATAGCAGACTTGCTTTCTGAGAGAGGAATAAAAATTGCTCGAAGAACCGTGGCAAAATACAGAAACGAGCTTAATATAAACTCTTCTTATGTGCGTTAGATTTGCTAAAAAAATGTTTTTGCCTGAAACTTCTTATGAGTTTTTTTGTTTGCCAGTATAAAAATCATGTAGTATATTTAAATTACTGATAAGGAACTTTGGCATTTCCGAATGTCCTTAATAGTGCTTTTGAGGCAGAATTGCTTTTGCGATTCTATTTTACATGTTCTCGGTTTTCATCGGGAGTTATAAGGAGACTTATTATGACAAAATCTATTTCTGCAGTTGGATTTGAGCTTGAACAGAAACAGTCTGATATGATTGAAAAAAAATTGGAGCGTGTAAAATACGCGGATGATCTTATTGTTGATTTGATTGTTCGTGTAAAGCATGATAAAGCATATGTTTTTGATACAACGATTAATTTCCGTTGGGGTGCTCAGGGACATGTAACTGGTGAGGATTTTGACTTCGGCGCTGCGTTGAACAAAATGATGGATGTTCTTGATACAAAGATTAAGAAAGAGAAAGACCGCGTTCAGGAAAAAAAATAAAAACTGACGTTTTATAGAATTTCGGCTGTCAAAATGGCAGCCGATTTTTTTTAGAAACAGATAAAAAGAAATCGGTTGCCTACATTTTAAAAACTTGTCATAACTTCTTTTTATGTGTATAGTAAAAGTATGGCTGAGAAACCTTTTACCGTCCTTGATTTGCTTGAAAAAGAGCTTTTTGGACGTGATTCATTGAATTTAAAATGTCTTGGAGGAAGGAAGGGGCTTTCAAAGCAGATAAAAATCCCTGATGTGAATCATCCTGGCATTGCGTTGGCAGGTTTTTATGACTCGTTTGCTTCTGATTGTGTCCAATTATTTGGGCGACAAGAAGTCGCATTCTTGGAAAATCTGTATGCGGAAAACAAAGTTGATACAATACGGAAAATGTTTTCTTTTGATATTCCATGTGTTGTTTTTACCAACGGTAACAAGCCAAATGATGATTTTATTTCCGTTGCAGAGGATTTTCATTGTTCCGTTCTTCAGACAAGTCTTGATACTACAGAATTCTCGTTGCGCCTGCTTCGATTGTTCGCTAATGTTTTTGCTCCTAAAAAGACAATGCATGGCGTATTGGTAGAGGTATACGGTGTCGGAATCCTTATGGTTGGTCATTCTGGCGTAGGTAAGTCTGAATGTGCTCTGGAGCTTGTTGAGCGTGGACACAGGCTTGTTGCTGATGACATTGTAGAGGTTCGCTGCGTTAATGGAAATTCTGTGCTGGGGCAGGGTGCAAATTCCCTGATAAGCCATCACATGGAAATTCGTGGCTTAGGCATAATCAATGTCGCTCAGATGTATGGTGTCGGCTCGATACGGGAGCAAAAGGAGATTCAGCTTGTTATAGAGCTTGCTGAGTGGGATTCTGGCAAGGTTTATGACAGGGTCGGAACAGAACGTAAATCTGTTGATTTTCTTGGGGTCAAGGTTCCTTCCATTGAGATTCCTGTTCGTCCAGGTCGCAACCTGCCTATTATCATAGAGGCTGCTGCAATGAACGAGAGGTTGAAGCAAAAGGGATATGACTCTACAAAAGATTTCAACCAGAATATTTTGAGATGGATTGAGACGGGTGAGGCTCAGTCCGCTTATTATAGTGGCGATGATTATTATTAAAAGGTGCTTTTGTACCGCAAAATCTTATATATAAGGATGTTGTTATGACAGAAAAGTTGCTTACAGTTCATAATCGCGCAGGCATTCATGCTCGTCCTGCTGCTTTGATTTCTCAGACAGCCAATAAATTTACTGCTGAAATTTCCATAGAGAAAGATTCTACAGTAGTAAACGCTAAGTCTATAATGGGTGTAATTACTATGGCAGCTGGTTACAATACAATCCTTAAATTAAGGGCTGACGGTCCTGACGAAAAGCAGGCTGTAGAAGAGATATTCCAGCTTTTTGAGTCAAAGTTCGAGGAGGACTAGATGAAGGGTCTTACAGCACGGCAGAAAGAAGTCCTTGATTATATATCTGTTTTTACAGAAGAGCAGGGATTTCCTCCTACGGTGCGCGAGGTAAGCAGGCATTTTGGAATTTCTTTGAAAGCTATCCAAGATCATATTACCGCGCTTCAGAAAAAAGGATTTTTGGCTCAGCTTCAAAAACGTGCACGTTCATTGAGCGTGTCCAGTGAGTTTAGGAAGAATTCTTCTTTTGTTGTTTCGGTTCCAGTACTTGGTTCCATTGTTGATGCGGATAATTTTCTTAGCAAAAAAAATGTCGTGAACAGCATAACCATTTCAGAGCCTTTCGTTCATACGGGCCACTCCTATTTTGCCTTTAAGGTGGTTGGGGCAAGTTTGAGCGGGGCTGGTATTCTCGACGGTGATATTGCAATCTGCGAGCCTGTCCAGACAGCTTCAGACGGGCAGATTGTCATCGCTGTCGTTGATTCTGCTGTTATGCTTCGGCGATTCCGCAAAGAGGATGACAGGGTGCTTCTTTTGTCTGAAAATCCTGATTACAAACCATTGTCTTTGCAGAATGTTGATATAAAGGGCGTGCTGGTTTCTGTTTTGCGTGGGTACTGATAGATATGTCTGCTCCTGTTTATTTGTTTACAGGTCCTGAATTTGGAGAACGAAATGCTCAGGTTGACTCTGTAAAGAAAGCTCTCAAGAAAAAATATGGCTCAAGCGATGATTTTCTCTTTTATGCCTCTGACGTAAAGATTTCTGATATCGTTACGCAGCTCAGAACGGATTCTCTTTTTATTCCAGCTACTTGTATTGTTTTGCGGCAGGCAGAGCTGATAAAGAAAAAAGAAGACATCGAGATGCTTGGCGATTGGGTTGCGTCGGTAACTCCTAACAAAAAAAATGAGACAGCAAAGGATTCTTCTGTCTTGATTCTTGTTTCTGATGAGAATTCCGTTGATTCAAAACTGGAAAAACTTGTTCCAAAGGAGAATAAAAAACTCTTTTTTGAGATGTTTGAAGACAAAAAAGAGGAATGGTTGCAAAGCTTTTTCAGAAAAAATGGCTTGTCAATAACGGGAGAAGCTGTAGATTTAATCCTTGATATGGTTGAGAACAATACGGAAGCAATGCGTTCCGAGTGCAGCCGTTTTTTTGTTTGTTTTCCAAAGGGGCACTCTGTTACGGCTCAGGATGTAGAGCAAATCCTTGCGCATAATAGGGAGGAGTCTGCTTTTACCTTGTTTGACAGCATGACGGATTCTAGTGTTGAGCCGAACCGCCGTTTTGAAAATTCCTTGCTGATTTTACAGAAAATACTGCTTTCAAAGGGGTCTAACTCTGTTATGCTCCTTGCGGGGCTTACGTCTTGCTTTAGACGTCTTTCAATATGGCATACGGTTCATTTTGAAAATCCGTATCCTGATGATTTTGTCCTCCGCACGAACGGCTTTGCAGGAAAACTTGTTAGAGCCCAATACTCCAAGGCAGCCAGAATCTGGAATTTTGCTCAAGTAACTTCGATTCTTGCGTTGCTTTCTGAGACTGATATGTTGATTCGTTCGACAGGAAACAACCTTCAGACAACATATCTCTATCTTTTGCTATATGAGATTATTATAAAGAAAGGTGTTTCCTGCTCTAAATATGAAACCGATTTTTAGCGATTAGCCTAGTTCTATCTGGTTTAACAGATTTTTCAGGCTTTTCAGCTCATCATCGGTTAAAGTTATGCCTTTACCCATTTTTTTGTGGTCTTCTGACCAGCTTCGTATATCATATTTCGGAGCTCTTCCATTCCAGGAAATTTTGTTCAGCTCTAATTTCCACCCATTTTTTCCTTCTGATATGACATTGTGTTCCCCTGCGAATTCAAATGAAAATTCCTCGGTCATACTTTTTCTCCTACAAAATTAAAGATTTTAGAGATAATTTTTAGTTTATCACGATTATCTTTCAAAGAAAACTTATTTTTATATTAACTATATTGTCTGCAAGATGTTTATTAATTATAATTAATATGTTTTTTAATTCGCCGATAAGAAAAAAGGAGGAAAAAATTGAAACTCAAATATTTAGGTGTATTATTTAGTATTTTTTCAGTATTTTATTTGATTGGCTGTGGTTCTACTCCAAAAGCAGAAGAACCTGCTCCTGTTTCACGGGAAGCTGAAGAGCCAACTGCATCAGAAAAAATGCTTGCAGAGGTTGAGAATGCTCGCAAAGCCGCAATTGAGGCTGGTGCAGAGAATAACTTCCCACAGCTTTTTGCTGATACAGAGAAGTCTTATAAAGAACTGAAAGCAGCTGTTGAGGCTAACAGAGATGCAGACAATTCGGCTCAGCTTGCTGATTTGGTTGCTCGCTACAAGTCAATGGAAAAAGCTTCAAAAGCAAAGGCTATGAAAGCAAAAATAGAGGGTATGGATCCTTCTACTTATGATAAGAAAGCTTATGACAAAGGTACAGAAGCCCTTGCTAAGTACGAGTCTATGGACTCTTCTTCTTCTGGCGCAGAGCTTCTTGCACAGGCAGAGCTTGCTTATGGTGCTTACAATGTAATCGTAAACAAGGGACTTACTGCAATGGCAGGTCGTGAGCGCAAGGCTGCCCTTGAAGCAAAGAAAAACGCTGATAGCGTAAAAGCCGGCGTTGCAAAAAAGACCGAGTATAAAAAGGCTTCTGACTTGTTCAAAAAGGCAGATTCTGCTTATGTAACTCTTAACATTGAGGGTGCTTACGAAGATTATAAATCTGCAAAAGAAATCTTTAACGATTTGTATGAAACTGTAAAACAGAACCGTGCTGCAGCTCAGGCTGCTTTGGATCGTGCTAAGCAGAAGGTTGCAGAAGCTGCATCAACAGCTGCTGAAGCTGATAAGTCTGATCCACTTACAACAAAGGTTGCTGGTATCGAATCTGAAGACGCAGTTCTTCTTTCAGAAGAAAAGTTTGCTAATCCTGAGGATGCCGTTATTGACGTTGAGTCTGGTGCAACCGCAGAGACAGCTAAAAAAGAAGCTGCCGCAGCAATTGCAGTTGATGAAGTTTCACAGGAGGCAAAATAATGAAGAGAGTTCTTGTTTCTGCAGCGGCTTTTTTGCTTTCGTCAATGATGTTTGCAATAAGCTATAAAGATAATACATATCAGAAATTGGCAAATGAGTACTCAAAGAAGTCTCAGCAGGCTCTTGATGCTGGTGAGTACGATCTTTCAATTGAATATGCTCAGAAAGCAGAGGAAAATGCTGCTCTTTCACAGGCTTTTATTAAAAGCATGGCTGCAAAGGGATATGCAGATTCTATTATGAAACGTGCAAAACAGAAGCTTGATTATGCAAAGAAAAATGATGCTGAGAAAAACTTCCCTATGGCATATTCTGTTGCTGAAAAAGCTTATGCAAATGCATTGGAAGCATACAACAAGGAAGACTATGAGTCTGCTGAGAAGTATGCACAGCAGGTTCTTGATGCACTTGCTGATGTTCGTAGTGTTAACGCTCTTCCAAAGTACTATGTCGTTCGTCCATGGGCTGACTCAAAAGACTGCTATTGGAACATTGCTGGACGTTCTTATGTTTATAATAACCCTCGCTTGTGGGAAAACCTTTATCAGGCAAATAAATCAAAGATGCCTGATCCAAGCAACCCAAACATTATTCTCCCTGGTATGAAAATGGAAATTCCTAGTATTACAGGTGAGTACCGCGAAGGTGTTTATGACCCATCTATAAAATATGATGGATATTCTGCAAATCGCTAGAATTAATTCGTAATTAAAACTTGGGCAGAGTTCTTTGTTCTGCTCAAGTTTTTTTCGTATGGTTGGGGTGAAGCCGTGTCGTAAGTAGACTTTATGCCTGTGACACGGTTTGTTTCATTCCTCATTAATTTTATACCTCAATAAGGCTGCTGCCATTAATGCATGGGGGTAATCTGTATTTCCCATGTTTTTGTAGACATCTGCTTTTGGTACTTCAAAATAATCAACGAATTCGTCTTTGTCCAATTCTTGCGAGCCAACCTTTATCAATTCTTTTGCTGCAAAAAAATGTACATGATTCCTCATTAAGGCAGGATTCGGATTCATTTTTCCAAGATTAATTAATTGCTTAGCCTCATATCCTGTTTCTTCTCTTAGTTCTCGTGCTGCGGCTTGCTCAGGGCTTTCTCCCTTTTCGATTACACCTCCTGGAAATTCCGTGCTGACAGATTGTTCGCCATGTCTCCACTGTTTTACCATCAGAAAATTTCCGTTAATTTCGGCGATTACAATAGCCCAGTCTGGAGCAGTGTTTACGATGTAGTTGCCTTCCTCGCCAGTAGGTGAAATTGCTGTTGTCTGATTTATTATCATTACAGGTGTCTTTAAAAGTTCTTTTATATCTGTCTCTTGCCATTCAAGATTGTTTTGTCTCATATTTTTCTCCATAAGCTTACTTTTAAATTTTTCTATTGCTTTTATTATAAGATAGATGTTAAATTTAAGTAAGGAGGCATTTTATGGCAATTCTTACTGTTTCTAGGCAAGTTGCTTCTTTGGGTGATGAAATTTGTGCTGCTCTTGCAAACAAGATTGGTTATCGATTTATTTGTCGTAGGGACATAGAGAAGCGTATTGTCGAGCTGGGCTTTCCTGCTGAGAAAATTGCAAAGTATGATGAGCGCAAGCCTGGATTTTTTGCCTCCCTTGCAAAGGATAGGGATGAATATTTGGATTGCCTCCAGACTGCTATTCTAGAAGCTGCTTCTGATAATAACTGTATTTTGATTGGACGCGGTGCTTCGATAATCCTAAAAAGTTTGCCGAATCACATTTCATGTCGTTTTATTTCAGAGGATTCTATACGAATAAAGCGGCTTATGGCGGAAAAAAATTGGGATGAAAAAGCTGCGTTAAAACGTGTTGCCGAAAGTGATGCAAACAGAGCCGGATTTTATAAAAGTTTTTTCAATTTTGATATAAAAGATTACTCTCAGTTTCATCTTGTTCTTAATTCAGGGCTTCTTGACATAGATGCGATTACAGAAATCATTGCGCAGGGACTTTCTAGGCTTATTACTGAAGAAAAGGAATATGCCGGCATGAAGCTTTTGGACGAGCTTCTGATTTGCCAGCGTATTGTAAATATGCTTGTCTTTGACTATCGGCTGAACATTAATTTTCTCCGCACATCAATTGATGGTGACAGAATTATGTTGCACGGCGTTGCAGAATCTGCTGCTGTTGTAGAAAGAGCTTTGATAATAGCTTCTTGTGAATTGCCTCAGTATAAAATTGAGTCGGCTATAAATGTTGTTCAAGATTTTAAGGCTTATCCTCAATGAGATTTTCTGACGCGCTTTTTTTGGGATTATCAACTTTTTTTTGTGGAATAGCGATAAATTGCTTTTTATGCATCGTCTTTAGATTTTTCGCAAAAAAAGAAATAAATGACTGCCGTTTTTCTATTGGCTGCATTTGTCTTTCGTGTTTTGTTGTTTTAATTGCGACGCTTTTATTGTTCTTTAAGCATGAGTCAATGGTAAATGTTTTTAGAGGGGATGTTTTCTATTTTTTGATTTTGTTTGCAGCTGGTTTTGTGTTTTCTGCCTTTTGGAAAATATTAATTATGCCAGTTCTTTTTTGTTTTGTACTTCTTACCGTTTATAGTAACTTGGTTGTAAAAAGTTTTTTTGACTACAGCAGTGGGCTTGTTCCTGTTACTGTAAGCAAAGATTCGATTGAAGCGGGGGCTTCTACGGTTGCCGTTCAAGATTGTGATGAATACATTATTCTTGCTGAAGTTTGTCAGCTGCCTGTTAAACTTTTGCTTCCTGCAAATCGTTTTTATTGCTCCTTTTTTGTTGTTTCAAAAACTAAATTTTATAATGATAACTTAAATTTATTTTTTGATTATGAGGGTCTTGATAAGTTCTCTGTAAAATTGCATATTCCAGAGCCTTTGCATAAATTTGTAAGGCTTTATAATTCATGGCTGTTGAGAAAAATTGATTATGTTCCGATTGAAATTCCTAAGCTAAAGCAATATCCAGCTTTGTTCAGCATCCATGTAAATCAAAGTTTGGACGATTGCTCAATTCTCTTGGTTCGAGATTTGTAGCGGTTTTTCGGCTATTTTTCAATATTTTGTTTCAATGAAAAATTCTTATATTTTTTTTATTTCAGGCTTGGATAGAAATTTGTTTTTCCTTGACTTTTTTTTTATCTCTAACGATACTAAAGAAAATGAAGACGTCAAATAAATTTACTTTATGCAGAATAATTTTAGCACCTGTTTTTTTTATCTTATATTTTATTCCTGTTTGGTTAAAATCAGAACCTTCCAGTTTTATTTCAATAGCATCTGTTTGTCTTTTGATTCCGTTGCTTGCCTATGCTGAGCTGACTGATTATTTTGATGGACATTTCGCACGAACTCATGGAGAAGTAAGCGATTTTGGCAAGATGTTCGATCCTTTTGCGGATGTTTTCCTTCATCTGTCTACATTTACTTGCTTTGTGTTTTCTGGATATATGCCGGTTATTTTCTATGTATTGATTTTGTACCGTGAATTCAGCCAAATGTTCTTGAGAATGATAGCTGCAAAGCAAGGAACTGCTATTGCTGCTCGAAAAGGCGGTAAGCTGAAGACTGTTTTTTATGTTGCGAGCTGTTTTTTTGCACTTGCGCACGAAAGCGTAAAGAGGCTGGGCTTTGCTGAATATTTGAATCTTTCTGTTGTTTTGTATATAGGTTATGGGTTCTTTGCTATTTGTGTTATTCTCGCCTATGTTTCGTTTGTGGATTATCTGAAAAACTTTGGCAGTATTTTGAAGGATGTGTCAAAGTAAATATGAGCATAGCCTTAATAAAAGCCAGAAATCAGGATTCTTATGCAATCTGATTTCTGGCTTTTGTTTTATTTTGTAGAATCTCGCTCAATAAGCTCAAAATTAAGCTGAATTTGCTCTTCTACTGGTCCCATTGGGGTTTTGATGTGTTTTAACAGCATATTTGCTGCCTGATACCCAGCTTCATCGTAAAAGAAACGTACTGTGGTTATTGGTGGATAAGAAACTTTTCCCAAGGAGTTGTCTCCTATTCCTGCTATTTGTATGTCATCTGGCACCTTTAGACCTGCTTCTCTGGCTGCAAGCAAAGCTCCGACCGCAATTGTGTCTGTGGCACAGAAAATTGTGTCTATGTACGGATGCTCAGAAAGCAGTTTTTTACACTCTTTTTTTCCTGACTCAAGAGAGAAGTCTGATACATAAATTGGCAAATTTTTTGTTTCTTTTCCTGATTCTTTGAGTGCGTCCAAGAATCCTGCTTTTCGCTTAAGACCAGCGGCTCTGTCTTTTTCTGTTACTCCAACCATTGCAAAATTTTTTCCTTTTTTGCAAAGAAGTTTCCCCATTTCAAATGCCGCGTGATAATCGTCTGAGTAAATGCATGAGCATCCAGGTATGTTTTGTGCGAGAACGACAATAGGAACTGACATCATGGACAGAATCTCCCTGTGCTCCTCTGTAAAAATCGTTCCTAGAAGTATTATTCCGTCAACGTTGTTTTCTTTGAACAGGTTCAAATAGTTCAGCTCTTTTTTCTCATCGTTGTTAGTGCAGGCGAGAAGAAGCTGGTAGCCAGATTCTGAGAGTTTTCTGCTAATCCCGGCAACCATTTTACCTATTGAGTCCGAGTTGATTTTTGGAATTATTACGCCTATACAGAGCGTTTTTTTGCTTCTTAGCATTTGAGCGCAAGTTGCAGGTCTGTAGCCAGTTTCTTCAATGATTATTCGGAGCCGCTCTTTTTTTTCTTTGCTGATATAACCGTTGTTCAAGTATCTAGAAACAGTTGCTCTTGATACGCCTGCCAAGGCTGCAATTTCATTTATAGTCATGTTTTTACCCTTTTTGTTCAAAAATGAAAAAAAATGATTAAAATTCATCATTTTTTACTTTACGACTTAGAATTAGTATCGTATAATGAATTTATACGATATGAGAACGATTCCATAAAGAGCTCGTTATTCATTTTCAAAGTTACCTCTAAAAACTAAACTTTTAAGGTAACATTTACAAATTTTATGGCTATTTTACTGTATACATGAGAATTGTAAAAGCGATTTGGAAATTGTGAAAACAATTTTATATGAAACGGAGGTTATCCATGGATTACAAATTGGCAGCTCAGGGTGTGCTTGAAAACATTGGCGGAGCACAAAATGTTGTCTCGGCAGCTCATTGTGCGACTAGACTGAGACTTGTTGTTGCTGATAATGCAAAAGTTAAGAAAGCTGCTGTCGAAGAAGTTGAGGGAGTAAAGGGGTGCTTTGAGGCAGCTGGTCAGTTACAGGTTATTTTTGGGACAGGAACTGTAAACAAGGTTTATGAGGAATTTGTAAAACTGGCTGGCACAGATGCTTCTGCAACAAAAGAGGATGTTAAGAAAGCTGCTGCCGCAAAGGCTCCTTGGTACAAACGCGGAATAAAGACTTTAGGAGATATTTTCGTTCCAATTATTCCTGCTATTGTTGCTACTGGTCTTTTGTGTGGTCTTTTGGGGGGACTCGCAAGATTGTTCCCTGGAATGGCTGATTCTCACTTTTTCCATTTGCTTGATATGTTCTCGAACACAGCCCTTACGTTCTTGCCAATTCTTATTGCTGTAAGTGCTGCAAAAATCTTTGGTGGAAATGTGTTCCTTGGCGCTGTAATCGGTATGATTATGATTCATCCGAGCCTTGTGAACGCATGGGCTGTTTCTGGCGGTGCACAGACAGCTGATTTGTGGTCTTGGGGATTCTGGCACATTCAGAACGTAGGTTATCAGGGACACGTTATCCCTGTTGTTGTTGCAGTTCTTCTTATGTCAACGATTGAGAAAAAATTCCATAAGATAGTTCCTGAGATGTTCGATTTGTTCGTAACACCTCTTTGCACGGTTTTGATTACAGGCTTTTTGACGATGACCGTAATCGGACCTGTGTTCGCTTTGCTTGAGACTTGGGTTCTTGGGGCTGCAGGCTTCCTTATCTCTATACCGTTCGGAATTGGTTCGTTCTTTATGGGAGCGGCGTATGCACCTACTGTCGTTGCTGGTGTCCATCATATGTACAACGCAATTGAGCTAGGTATGCTCGCAGAGACAGGCAAAAATATCTGGATGCCTTTGGCTACTGCTGCTAACGTTGCTCAGGGTGCGGCTGCTCTTGCCGTTGCCGTTAAGACAAAGCAGAAAAAAATTAAGTCTATGGCTCTTCCAGCTTCGCTTTCCGCTTTCATGGGAATTACAGAACCTGCAATTTTCGGTGTAAACGTTCGTTTTATGAAACCGTTCATTGCTGGTATGGTCGGTGGTGCTGCTGGAGCCTTGGTCGCATCAATTACAAAGGTATTCGCAACAGCTAATGGTGTTACTGGTATTTTCGGATTCCTTATCACGACAGAAAGCTTTGTTGGCTATCTCTTTACATTCATTGTTGCTACTGTGGTGGCGTTCGTTTGCTCTTGGGCTCTTTATAAAGACCCTCCTGTTGTTATTACTGTGAAAAGCCCTATGAATGGAAAAGCTGTGGCTCTTTCAGAAACTCCTGACGAGTCGTTTGCTTCTGGTACATTGGGTAAGGGCGTTGCCTTTATTCCGGAGGAAGGTGCTGTTTATGCTCCTGCTGATGGCGTTGTTGAGACTTTGTTCGACACAAAGCATGCGGTTGGAATTACTGCTACAAACGGCGTGGAATTCTTGATTCATATCGGTGTGAATACTGTTGAGCTTGGCGGTAAGTATTTTGAGGCTCATATCAAGGAAGGCGATTCCGTGAAAGCTGGTCAAAAGCTCATTTCTTTTGATATGGCAAAAATCAAGGAAGCAGGGTATTCTCTTGTTACGCCTTTCATCGTTGCTAACAGCGATGATTATGAGTTCATCAAAATAGGAGAGCTTGGCAATAAAACCTTGAAAGACAGCGTTTTTGAGCTTAAAAAATAGGTTTTAATAGGGCGAATGTTGAGTTTTTGAAATGCAGTTTCTAAAACTCAACATTCGCCCTGATTTTGCTTTTTGGGAGGATTTTGTGAATTTAAAACGATACCGCCATCATTTTCATATTATGCCGCCTGTTGGGTGGCTTAATGACCCCAATGGCTCTTGTTTTTTCAATGGTTTGTATCACATCTTTTTTCAGTACTCGCCAGATACCCCTTTGGGTGGAAAAAAATACTGGGGACACTATGTTTCAGAAAATTTGACCGATTGGAACTTTAAGGGAGAACCCCTTGCACCTGATACAGAATTTGATTGCGACGGGGTTTACTCTGGTTGCGCTTTTATTGATGATGGGTCAATGGAGCTGTTTTATACAGGAAATGTGAAGCATCCTGGTAATTTTGACTATATAAACGAAGGTCGCGGGCATAACGTTCTGTATGTGAACAGCCCTGACGGAGTTGCTTTTGAAAAAAAAATCCCCCTCCTTCTGAACAAGGATTATCCTGCGGAACTTAGCTGCCATGTAAGAGACCCTAAGGTTTGGAAGAAAAACGGTGCGTATTATATGCTTTTGGGAGCTAGAACCAGAGATTCCAAGGCAGCGTTGCTTCTTTTTTCTTCTTCTGACAAAAAAAAGTGGAATTTTGCAAGACTGTTCAAGCCTGCTGACGATTTTGGTTATATGCTGGAATGTCCTGACTATTTTGCTCTTTCTGATAAATTCGTCATTGCAGCTTGTCCACAGGGAATTCCTCTCTCGGATAAAAAATTCCAGAACGTTTATCATTCTGGATATGTTCTCTTGGATAAGGATTGCTTGCTTGAGTCTTCTGACGAGGAGCTTAACTCTGTTTTTGATAAAAGCCGTTTTGTTGAATGGGACACAGGTTTTGATTTCTACGCACCTCAGACATTTCTTGCAAAGGACGGCAGGCGGCTGCTAGTTGGCTGGGCAGGTGTTCCCGATGCTCCGTATGGCAATGACCCCGCCGTTGAAGCGGGTTGGCAGCATTCGCTTACGCTTGTCCGTGAGCTGACTCTAAAAAATGGCAAAATTTTACAGAACCCTGTGCGTGAACTGGAGAGCCTTCGCGGAGCTGCTGTCGCAATTCAGAAAAATTCTGTAAAACTTGATTCTTATTGCTTTGACAGCGAGTTCGAGTTTGATTCTCCGTCAATAGCAAAAATACGTTGCAACGAGGATTTTTCAATTTCTTTTGAAAACAGTACTTTGTCGCTGGAATTTTTGAATGAGACTGGTTGTGGCAGAAAAATTCGGCGGACTGAATTGGAGACATTAAAATCAATCCGACTTATTGTTGACGAATCTTTAATTGAAATCTATGTAAATAATGGTGAAAAAGTTTTTACTTCAAGATATTATCCTGTTGAGGAAACCGGCGCGTTGCTGTCTTTTGACGGCGTAAAATCAGCTGCCGTTTGGAATATGGAGGTACAAAATGAGCACATTGTTTGCTATAGGTGAGGCTCTTATTGATTTTATACCAGAAGATTCTGGTGTTGGTATTAGCGAAGTTAGCGGATTTATTCCTAAAGTTGGCGGAGCTCCTGCTAATGTATGCGGTGCGTTTACAAAACTCGGCGGACACTCTGCTTTAATTACGCAGCTTGGTGCTGACCCGTTCGGCGATAAAATTCAGAAAGAGCTTGCTGATTATGGTATTGATTGCTCTTATATCAGAAGAACCGATGAGGCAAATACTTCTCTTGCCTTCGTTGCTCTGAAATCAAATGGAAACAGGGAATTTGTTTTTTACCGAAAACCTGGTGCCGATATGCTTTATAAAAGCGAATACATTGAGGATTCTTGGTTCAAAGATGGTTTTGCCCTTCATTTTTGCTCTGTGTCTTTGGGGAATTTCCCTATGAAGGAAGCCCACAAGAAGGCAATAGAGGCTGCCCGTAAAAATGGTTTGATTATCAGTTTTGACCCGAATTTGCGTAAGAATTTATGGAGTAGTGAAGCGGACTTAAGAAATGCAGTTCTTGAATTTATCCCGATGGCGGATATTCTTAAGATTTCTGATGAGGAGCTAGACTTTATCACTGGTACGACTGAAATAGAGCAGGCTCTTGCAAAGCTTTTTACAGGAAATGTAAAGCTTGTGATTTACACTGCTGGTGCAAATGGGGCTATGGCTTTTACGCGTGCAGCAAAAGCCTCTGCTCCTTGCGAGAAAGTAAAGGCAATTGATACTACAGGCGCCGGCGATGCTTTCATAGGTTCGTTCCTTTATTCTCTTTGTGAGCAGAAAATAACTGCAAGTACGATTTGGAATATGTCCGATGACCAGCTTGAAAAAATGCTGGCTTTTTCAAACCGCTACTGTGGAATAAGCGTTCAGAAAAAAGGTGCTATAGCTTCTTATCCGACTATTGCGGAATTGACTGAATAGTAAATAAAAAGACTTTATGTTAGCCAGTTTTTGACGGTATCTACTGTTGAAAACTGGCTTTTTTTGTCGGTAAATTTGATTTCTCTGTAACACCACGTTATAATTGAATACAAACAGTAACGAAGGAAAGAAAGTGAGTCAGATTTACAACGATGGCAAAAAGTATAAATCTTTATGCAGCATAATTTTAGGAATATTTATTTTAGTTTTTCTTTGTGCGTTCGTTTCGTGCAAGCAGCTTTTTGAGGACGACCGCGACTGCAATGGTGGTGCGAGCATAAGCCTTGTTCTGCCTGCGGTCAAGAGAAGCTTGGACACGGAATCTCAGATACCAGCACAGGAACTTACCCAGTATTACGAAGTATCGTTCACAAGGTCTGGCATGACCGACGTAGTGATTCGAGGCAAGCCTGGCGAGACCGTGAATTCGGGCGAGCTGCTTGAGGGGGTATACGACGTTGAGGTGTATGCTTACAGCTACGAGGGCAAGAAGATAGGCTACGGCAAGAAAGGCGACGTTCGCGTGGCAGACGGCGAGACCACATTCATTTCAGTTGGCATTAGCGAGATAAAGGAGCCTGCTTTCAACGATGATGACAGACCTCCAATCGGAACAAAAGCACGTACGGAGCCAAAAGCAGTTGGCGATATCGTGTTCTCTGACGGCTCTGCAACTCCGTATACTGCAGGAATGACTATAACTGATGAAATGAAAGAAAACGCAATTGCTTTAATTTTCTACAAGGGAACAGGACTGAACAACGGAAGCGATACGACAACTGTACGAACGCTTGGCGTGGGCTTGAAGCACGGAAGAAATCTCTGCTGGTGTACAAATAGTGCGAACGCATACAATATAAACATTACTACAATACAATGTATGCCTGATGACCCTGATAGCACCGTATCTAACTACACATTTATTAATGCGACCGACAGAAATGGGAGCGATAACCTCAGTCAGATTGCAACTTTCCTTACAGCGAATAGCCTATCGAATGACACAAATGATGAATCAAAATATCCTGCTTTCTATTTTGCAAAGAACTACAAGAATGTAAGCGGAAGCAACGTTATCGGCACTAATTATGAAAATGGCTGGTATTTGCCGAGTCTTGCGGAGCTTTATGAGGTTTACAAGAACGGTTGTGGAACGAGCAAGGTGTTTGATATAGAAGTGGCTGGAGAAGCTCTTGGAGGAGACAAATTTGTTAATTCAGACACCTACTTCTGCTGGTCGTCGTCCCAGCATGGTACAGATATTAGGTGTTCATGCGAAGTCTTTTTTTCACATGATGATTGGGGCAACGACTTAAAGCCTAGCGAATTTCCAGCTTGTGCTGTCCGCGAATTCTAGAGGCATGAGTTTTTAGATGTGACGCAGAAATCAACGAAAGCGGGGACAAGCCGGAAAAACAAACTGCATGCACGGCGTGCAAGTGCGTGCAGTTTGTCGTAGGGTGAAATGTTGCTTTCGCAACGTAGCTTCAGGAGAGCTTTTTCGGGTTTCCGCATTAAACTTTTATAGCTTTTCAGGGGCTTCCGCCTTTGTGAGTCAGAATTTTGCTTTTTTTCAGAAAATTAATCCCCTGGAACCCTCACCCCGCAAGCCTCCGCTGGCAGATCAGAAAAAAAATGAAAAAAAAACGAAAAAATTTTAAAAAAGAGTTGACACAAAATAATGCGTGTGGTATATTCATTCTCACCCGCCGCCAAGCGGCAGGGCAGGACGGAAGCCACCAAGGCCTGCAGGTCCGAGAGTTTGAAAGCAAAGAACAAGTGAAGGAAGAAAGGACAGGAGGTTTTCCTCATAAGGGGCCTCCTGTGACGCAGCAGCAAAAGAATAGAACCTCCTGCGACGCGGTAATGCGGAGCAGGGTTCCTGACGAGAAAAGATGAAGGTCAGGGAGAAGACGGTTCTGTGGTTGTTTTTATAGGTTAGATAATAATCTTTGCCGCCTCGTGCGGCGTAAGAATGATCATGGAGAGTTTGATCCTGGCT